>RCMY010003176.1_pt1 | contig 14650 bp, 17 predicted proteins | sample 2041341 | NCBI WGS metagenome assembly RCMY01 (sample SAMN09708234, study PRJNA481090) | Marine sediment metagenome, whole genome shotgun sequencing project.
GTTGATAATGAAACCGATACTCAACAGTTTATTTTTCCAGTGATTTTACCATTAATGTTGGCTATTTATGTTGGGTTCTTTTCTGTTTTCAGTAATCCTAATGGTCCTATTGCTGTTGCCTTTTCACTTTTTCCATTGACATCGCCCATTGTTATGTTAATGCGCTTGCCATGGGGTATTGGTGAGGGCGGTGTTCCGGTATGGCAATTGATAAGTTCTATTTTAATATTAATAGCTACTTTTATTGGTATTGTTTGGGTGGCGGCCAAAATTTATCGTGTAGGTATTCTCATGTATGGTAAAAAACCTAGTTATAAAGAATTGTACAAGTGGCTTAAATATTCATCATGATTCAAGAGAGTACAGAAAAGATTAAAGAAATAATTGAGGATGATGTCTGGGGAACTATTAAGAAATTTTTAGAACTAGGTTTTCAGTTTGGTGAAGGTGAGAAGTCTATTCACGTTACGGTAGGTTTACTCTTGCTTCTAACATTGGCCTTTTTACTAACGAGTACAATTTTACAGGGTATAAGGAGGTTTTTTACAAGGAAAATGGAAGTGGATGATAAACTGAAGTTTATTAGCATTTTCAAGTTTATTAAATATCTAGTTTACGTTGTCGTAATTCTATTTACTATGAGTGCTGCGGGTATTAATATAACCATACTAATAACTGCATCTGCCGCTTTGTTTGTCGGTCTTGGTCTTGCATTGCAAGAGATTTTTCAAGATATAATAGGGGGTGTTTTTATTATAGTAGATAAGTCTTTACGAGTTGGGGATATTATTGAAATCGATAATAAAGTTGGTAAAGTTTTTGAAATTAAATTGCGTACAACGAGAGCAATTACTAGAGATGATAAGGTTATTATTATTCCAAATCATAAGTTTATAAGTGATATCGTTTATAATTATACCCAAAACCATAAAACTACGAGAGAATATATAAAACTTGGAGTAGCTTATGGTAGTGACGTACAGCTCGTAACTAAAATATTATTAGAAGTTATAAAGACGCACAGAAATGTATTAAAAAGTCCTAAGCCTTTTGTGCTTTTTGAAGATTTTGGAGACTCAGCATTAATGTTTTCTTTAAATTTTTATATCTCCGATAGTTTTTCAGATCCTAGAATAAAAAGTGAATTACGATACAAAATAGATGCAGAGTTCAGGAATAATAACGTTACCATTCCTTTCCCACAAAGAGATGTACATTTATTTCAACAAGCACCATTTCAACATAGCAATGTTTCAAATGAAGGGAATAATGAAAAAGGCTAGCAGGTACTTTTTATGGGTTTTATTACTCACTGTAACCATCAATCCAATTATAGCGCAAACACCAGATGTATTTAGAGTAGAATATATGCTTATGCCAGATAATAGTGGTGATGTAGAAACTTCTCGTATTAAGTTAGTTTTGAACGTACCGATTGCGTTACGTGAGAAAAAGGATTACCTAATACTAGGGGCAGAATATAACCGGTATAATTTTGAAGTGCCAGATGACCTATTTCCTAATTCTAATGATTTGAGCAAGTTTCATGTGGTAGATGTGAACATGGCTTATATGTATAAATTAAGTGAGAAATGGCGCTTGATAGGCGTAGTAACACCAAGGTGGTCTTCAAATTTTGTGGAAGAATTGCAACAAGATGATTTTAATATGAATTACACGTTGGGTGCCTATAAGAATATTAAAGATGTAGAAAAGCCTTTTATTTTAGTATTAGGAATTTCATATAATGGTACTTCACCTATTGATGTCCCCCTGCCTTTTTTGTATTATGAAAAACGATTTCATCCTAATTGGTCATACGTTTTGGGGGCTCCAAAATCTGGAATGAAATATTTTACTAAGAAGGGACATTTCTTTCAAACAGAATTATTTTTAGATGGATATTATGTAAATATTCAAAACAATATATTACTTCCTGGTAATAACTTATCCACCGATGTGTCCTCTACGGCATTATTATTGACTTTAGGTTATCAATATAAGATAACTAAGGATATGTCCGTTTACTTAATAGGCGGTCACTCCTTATTTCAGAATGGTGTATTAAGGGATGAGGAGCGAAATGATATTTTCACCTTGAATGATGAAGCGGGACTTTATTTTAGAACAGGATTTAGAATAGGAATTTAAAAAGTTATTATGTCAAAAATATTAGTAATAGAAGATGAGGCTGCTATTAGAAGGGTATTAGTCAAAATCTTATCTGAAGAGAACGATGCATATTCTGTTGAGGAAGCCGAAGACGGATTAAAGGGAATCGAAACAATTAAGAACAATGATTATGATTTGGTTCTTTGTGATATAAAAATGCCTAAAATGGATGGCGTAGAAGTATTGGAAGCTGCACGAAAAATAAAACCAGAAATACCTTTTATAATGATATCTGGTCATGGTGATTTAGATACTGCCGTAAATACAATGCGCTTAGGTGCATTCGACTACATTTCAAAACCGCCGGATTTAAATAGGTTATTAACAACTGTAAGAAATGCTTTAGATAGAAAAGTTTTAGTTGTAGAGAATAAGAATCTAAAAAAGAAGGTTAGTAAGAACTATGAGATGATAGGGGAAAGCAAGGAAATAAGTACTATTAAAGGTATGATAGAAAAAGTTGCGCCAACCGATGCTCGTGTATTGATAACGGGTTCTAATGGTACTGGGAAAGAATTAGTTGCTCATTGGCTTCATGAGAAAAGCGCAAGAAGCGGAGAACCATTAATTGAAGTTAATTGTGCCGCAATACCGTCTGAATTAATTGAAAGTGAATTATTTGGGCATGTGAAAGGTGCTTTTACATCTGCTGTAAAAGATAGAGCAGGTAAGTTTGAGGCTGCCAATAAGGGTACAATATTTTTAGATGAAATTGGAGATATGAGCCTTTCTGCCCAAGCAAAGGTTTTACGTGCACTACAAGAAAGTAAAATATCAAGAGTAGGTACTGACAAAGACATAAAAGTTGATGTTCGTGTTATTGCAGCGACTAACAAAGATTTAAAGAAGGAAATAGAAGAAGGTAACTTTAGAGAAGATTTATATCATCGATTAGCTGTAATTCTTATTCAAGTGCCTAGTTTAAATGATAGAAGGGATGATATTCCATTGTTGATTAAACATTTTTCGAATAAAATAACTGAAGAACAAGGTATGGCCTCTAAGACTTTTTCAGATTCAGCGATTAAGCTTTTAAAGGCATATGATTGGACAGGAAATATAAGAGAACTCAGAAACGTTGTTGAGCGTTTAATTATTCTTGGTGGTCAAGATGTTTCTGAAGATGATGTAAAGTTGTTCGCTAGTAAATAATTAAAAAAGATTGCGTTTGTTATTTGGTAGCGCAGTTTCCTATACTGTTTAATGCAATTTGGGTAATTTCTTTTGTTCGTAAACTATAATATTTACTGCCTTCAGATATATTTGGTTTCAGTAATTGATTTTCACATTCATCAAATATTCGCTGTGCGAAGGCTTTTGCTTCTTTGCAATTTACCGTTGTAACAACTTTTTCAAGTGAAACCTTATACTTTGCCAATGAAAGGTCTATTTTTTCATTTAAACTTAGGGTTTTGCTGTCCTTAGTATAAATTACGGTTTTTGTAGTAGTATTGGTGTTCATTGATAATACGTCATTACCGTATGTGCTATTATGGCTCTCGTGAGAATTAAGAACAAACATAGTGTTATTAATGAGCTCAATAGATTTATCTAAATAGGTTCTAGTGCCTTCTAATGTTGTGGATTTGGTGGCGAGAACAAGTGCATCTAAATTTTCGTACATACTTGCTTTTGCAAAAGTACAACCACAAACTTCTAATTGGTTTTTAGATTTTTCCAATGCATTTACAGCCTTGTATGCATAGAACCTAGCTTGGTTTATGTCATCTGTAAGAAGTGCAGCGCTTATTTGGGATTTTGCAAACCCCATATTTGAATTCGCGTATTCACAGTCCAAATTCGTTCGAAAAGATGATAGTACTAATATAGCAAGAGTGCAGAAAATGTAGGTCGCTTTCTTCATTTGTAGGTTATTTGAATTGTAAAATTTGGGATCTTACAATTATAAATTTAAGTGCTTTGTTCAACGGAAAATATTATTTTCGACACAATACGTTTGATTTACGATAAACGGGAATTTATAGGATAAGTAACTCATTCTATTAAAATCAGAAATAAAATTTTATATTTCAGCATGAATAAGATAGAAATACAGCAATACAGGGCATATGATGATTTTAAGATTTCTGAAACGAAAACATATGAAGATTTCGGTAAATCAGAAAAGATTTTAAAAAAAGAATTATCTGTAATAAGAAGAGAACTTGGGGAGTTTCAAGATATTATATATGCACATGGTAAATATAGTATTTTGGTGTGTTTACAAGGAATGGACACTGCAGGAAAGGATAGTTTAATACGGGAGATATTTAAAGACTTTAATGTTAGTGGAGTAGAGGTACATAGTTTTAAAGTGCCTACCGAATTAGAATTAAGTCATAATTATTTATGGCGTCATTACTTGGTATTACCAGCAAAGGGGAAATTCGGCGTTTTTAACAGAACGCATTATGAAAATGTATTAGTAACCAGGGTGCATCCAGAATATATTTTAAATGAACATATTCCAGGTATTCATACTGTAGAAGACATAGATCAAAAATTTTGGGATAAAAGGTTTGAACAAATCAATGATTTTGAGCGTCACCTAGCTGAAAATGGAACTTTGATTTTTAAATTTTTCTTAAATCTTTCTAAAGAAGAACAGCGTCAACGTTTGTTAAGACGTTTAGATCTTAAAGAAAAACATTGGAAGTTTTCTCCAGGCGATTTAAAGGAGCGTAAATTATGGCAGACCTATCAGAATTGTTATGAAGAGGCAATTTCAAAAACCACAAATAATCATGCACCTTGGTTCGTTGTACCTGCAGATAATAAAAAAGCAACTCGAATAATTATTGCATCTATATTACTCCAATCGTTAAAAAAATACAAAGATATTAAAGAGCCTATGTTAAGCGATAAAATATTAGCTAATTTAGGCACTTATGAAGAACAGTTACAACGTGAAAATTAAACTCGCACTATTAGTCGTTATTTTCTTTACCTATTTTGGGTTTTCTCAAAGCAAAGATCAAGAACAAATTAAAAAGTTATACGATGTTGCCTTAACGCAAGGCAAAGGGTACGATTGGTTAAATTATTTATCAAACCAAATTGGTGGTCGGCTTTCAGGTTCGATACAAGCCCAGCAGGCCGTAAATTACACGAAATCTCAATTAGATTCGCTAGGTCTCGATAAAGTTTGGTTGCAGCCCGTAATGGTACCAAAATGGGTAAGAGGCACACCTGAGTTTGCTTATTTTGAAACTACACCTGGCGTAACTACTAATATGACAATTTGTGCATTAGGTGGCTCGGTTGCCACTCCACCTAAAGGTATAAAGGCTAACATTATAGAAGTAGTCGGAATTGAGGAATTAGCTGCTTTGGGAAAGGATAAAATTCAAGGTAAAATTGTTTTCTTTAATAAACCGATGGATCCTACTCAAATTAATACATTTAATGCATATTCTAATTGCGTTGACCAGCGCTACTCAGGCGCATTAGAAGCTTCTAAATATGGAGCATTAGGTGTAATTGTAAGATCAATGAATCTTCGATTAGATGATTTTCCACATACGGGCTCAATGGGATATGGTGAACAATCTATTGATGATAGAATACCTGCAGCGGCAATAAGTACAAACGCTGCAGATTTGTTGAGTACATCGTTAAAGTTAAACCCTGAAATCAATTTTTACTTTAAACAGAATTGTAAGCAATTTGAAGATGTAGAATCATATAATGTAATCGGAGAGATAAGAGGTAGTTCTAAGCCAGAGGAAATTATAGTGGTTGGCGGACATTTAGATTCTTGGGATTTAGGCGATGGTTCTCATGATGATGGTGCTGGTTGTGTGCAAAGCATGGAAGTTCTAAATCTATTTAAGAAAACAGGGTATAAACCTAAAAGAACTGTTAGGGTAGTCCTATTTATGAATGAGGAAAATGGTTTAAGAGGTGGAACCAAATATGCAGAGGTAGCGGGGGCAAATAATGAGAAGCATATATTTGCATTAGAAAGTGATTCAGGAGGCTTTACTCCAAGAGGTTTTACTTTCGACAGTTCTAATAAAGACTTGGATAAAATTAAAAGCTGGAAACCGTTATTTGAACCTTATCTTGTTCATTATTTTGAGAAAGGTGGAAGCGGTGCTGATATAGGACCTTTGAAAAAGGAAGGCATGGTCTTAGCGGGTCTTCGACCAGATTCTCAAAGGTACTTTGATTATCATCATGCTGAAAATGATACCTTCGAACATGTCAACAGACGTGAGCTTGAATTAGGGTCAGCCTCTATGGCAAGTTTAATTTATTTGGTAGACACCTATGGCTTTTAGTATGAAATCATAAAATGCATATAGAAATATCGTATAAATATAAGATGAGCTTTTATTTGTCAGATATACTATTGCTCATTTTTTCAATCTCTTTAGTTTCTAAGGAGTCTGATTTATATCGTAAATTAAAAAAGAAATCAATGAGTAAACCCAGATACTTCTCGAGGTAATTAGAAAAAGGTGCCGCAATATATTTCACAATAATAAATGATGCTGTAATCATTAACGTAATAGTTCCTGCCAAAATCAAGTATTTATTATAATGACTCATTAAATTATTGAAAATTATATAGCCTATTCTTTGATGCAGTAAATACAGCGGATAGGTCATAATGCCCAAGTAAAGGAAATAAGATTTGTTCAGCCATTTTAGACGGCCTATAATAACCAATAGCATTACCGCATATACAGAGAACATTACCGCTACGATAATTGGTTTTGAGAAGGTTTCTTGATAAATAATCATTGCCATTTTGGCATAAATCATTCTATGAAGTGTGGAGAGAATGAAACAGATGAAGATGGCGGTACCATTTTTTAAGTTGATGTTTTTACTCTTATAAATATCTGCCATTAACATACCGGCAATAAATGCAGGTGACCATTTAAACATAAGGAACAAGTCGATTACCTTCACGATGATATTGCCTTGTACAAAAGGATAAATAACTGATAACGCTAGCCATATGTATGCAATCGTAGATATTTTTATCTTCTTGTAACGGTATAATATTAGATAGCCAAGTGCAAGTGCATAAAATCTTAATTCTACCGACATAGTCCAGTAGGCTCCATCCAAACGTTCTACATCGAAAAAGTCTTGAAGCAATGTCAAATTGAATAAAAACTGACCAAAGGTGGCATGGAATCTTGGAGCTCCGTAGAAAATTGTAACCATATAGGTAATGAATGCACAAAGCCAATACACAGAAAATAAACGAACAACTCTTGATTTAAAAAAGTAGGTAACAGATTTATTTGATACAGAAAGCGCAATAACAAAACCACTGATAATGAAAAATAAATCAATAAATACAGCGCAATACTTTATCCACTCACCTGCAAGTTCCAAGAAACTTAAGTTTGTTAGGTTATCAGCTTTGAATCCTCTATAAAGATAATGAACTAACATAATGCCGACAGCGGCAACAAATCGCAGTAAATCTATTTGGTAAATGCGTTGTTTAACAGGCATAAAAATTTAAACGTATTATGTCAGTAAACAAAAAACGTCATCTTCTTAAGAATAAATTATTCTAATCGATAGAAGTATCCATAAATTGGCTCATCTCCTTTTAGCAGGTAATTGTGAGCATATTAAAATTGGTAAAACACTCAAATCGTTAAATTTCTTTACCTTTGTCAGATATTTAAAAATAGTAAAATGGAAGAAGGAATTTACGCTAAGTTTAATACAAACAAAGGTGAGATATTAGTAAAATTAACCCATGATAAAACTCCAGGTACGGTAGGTAATTTTGTGGCACTTGCAGAAGGGAATAAAGAGAATAGCGCAAAAAGTAAAGGTGAACCTTTTTATAATGGGCTGAAATTTCATAGAGTAATTCCAGATTTCATGATTCAAGGTGGATGTCCACAAGGAAGAGGAACTGGAGATGCAGGGTATAAATTTGATGATGAATTTCATCCAGATTTGAAACATGATGCACCTGGTGTACTTTCAATGGCAAATTCTGGTCCTGGTACTAATGGGAGTCAATTTTTTATTACTCATGTACCAACTCCTTGGCTAGATAATAAGCATACTGTTTTTGGTAAAGTAGAAGCTGGCCAAGATGTAATTGATGCTATAGAACAAGACGATAAAATTGAATCTTTAGAGATAGTTAGAGTAGGTGAGGAAGCCAAAAATTGGGATGCAGTAAAAGCATATGAGAATTTTAATTCTTCTGGTGAAGCTCGTTTAGTTGCTGAGAAAGCAAAGCAAGATACTGAATTAGATAAAGTTGCTGCTGGTTTCGAATCTACCGCATCTGGACTACGTTATAAGATGATTCAGAAAGGTAATGGTGCCAAAGCTGAAAAGGGTAAACAAGTATCTGTTCATTACGAAGGTTCACTTTTGTCAGGAGATGTATTTGACTCTTCTTATAAGCGTAATTCACCAATAGATTTTCAATTAGGTATTGGTCAAGTTATTCCAGGTTGGGATGAAGGAATTTTACTTTTAAAAGTTGGTGATAAAGCACGTTTTGTAATTCCATCAGACTTAGCTTATGGTTCAGCTGGAGCTGGTGGAGTAATTCCACCAAATGCTACATTGATTTTTGATGTAGAATTAATGAAAGTAGGATAACTAGTAAATAATTCTAATAAAAGAATAACACCTTTATTATAATGATAGGGGTGTTTTTTTTGGGATATTCTAACTATAAAAAAAAGTATTGTGCAATATTACTTATTACGAGCTGTAAAGCCAGCCAAGAGTAATGCAATATTTACGATAATTAAAATTACAAATACGGTAAAAAATGTGTTCATAGGTTGTGCGAATAAAGTCGGGGAACGTTAATATGTTTAACCAATAGATAGTCAATCATCTAAATGGTTGCGTAGTCGTTGAACAATTTTTTAATTTTTAAGATAAAGTATAAAAAAAACCCGAACCATTGGTTCGGGTTTCATACTATAAAAAAGTTAAATCGTTACCTAGTCAATTACCTTCACATTAACGGCGTTTAATCCTTTTTTACCTTGTTGTAGTTCAAATTCCACAACATCACCTTCTCGAACTTCATCGATTAAGCCAGAAATGTGTACAAAATGATCTTCGTTTGAACCATCTTCAGTGATAAAACCATAACCTTTGGAATCATTGAAGAATTTTACTGTTCCTTTACTCATAATAGAAAAATTAAAATTAATTAAAGCGCGAAGATAGTTTTTTTTTATTAAATATATTAAAATCTTAAAGGTTATCTTAATGTTAAGAATTAGACGCTAACATATTAAGGCTGAACTCGTTTTTGAGCCTATACAGTAGGGTCTGGAGTCATTCTCAAATAAGGCTTTACCTCAGTAACTCCTTTAGTAAACATTTCTTTTGCATCGGCAGTTGAAATAGCTGGGCTAACCACAACATCTTTACCATGTTCCCAGTTTGCTGGTGTTGCAACTTTATGGTATGCAGTAAGTTGCAAAGAATCTATTACTCGTAATAATTCATAAAAATTTCTTCCTGTCGAAGCTGGGTACGTCAATGTAAGTTTTACGCTTTTATCTGGAGCAATGATAAATACCGATCGAACCGTTAAATTGTTGTCTGCATTTGGGTGAATCATATCATACAAATGAGAAACTTTTTTATTCTCATCGGCTATAATAGGGAAATTAACAGTGGTATTTTGAACTTCATTGATATCCTTGATCCATTCTGCATGAGAAGCTGCACTATCAACACTAAGGGCTAGCATTTTTACGTTTCTTTTATCGAATTCGTCTTTGAATTTAGAGGCTGTTCCTAACTCTGTTGTACAAACAGGTGTAAAATCAGCAGGATGTGAGAATAAAATCCCCCAACTATCGCCTAAATAATCATATAAATTAATGGTTCCCATTGAACTATCTGCTGTAAAATCTGGAGCTTTATCTCCTAATCGTATTTTTGCCATGTGTATGGATTTTTAATTAAAAAGTTATATCCTATAAAATTACTAGATTATTAGTCCTTGTGTAAAGGTTTTTGGTTAAAAGTCTATTAAAATTTTTACTTTTAGTTCATGGAAGATTTAGAAAAATTAAGATATCCGATTGGTCATTTTAATTGTCCGGTTGAGATTTCAGAAGAAGATATAAAAGATTGGATTAATGTACTAGAAACGCTGCCAGCGAGGTTGTCGAAACTTGTTAGCGGATTTTCTGAAACGCAATTGGAAATACCATATAGGGATGGAGGATGGACAGTAAGACAAGTAGTTCATCATTTAGCTGATAGTCACCATCACAGTTACACTCGTTTTAAATGGGCTTTAACAGAAAATAGACCTTTAATTAAAGCCTACTATGAAAAGGATTGGAGCGATTTGTTCGATGCTAAAACAGCTCCGATAGAACTATCTTTAAATTATCTTACCGCATTGCACGCAAAACTAGTCTATCTGTTAAAGGGTGTTTCTTCAGAGGATTTCAAAAAATATTACATTCATCCAGAAGGTAATATTAATGTGTCAGTAGCAGAGAATTTGGGTAAATACGCTTGGCATAGTAATCACCATTTTGCACATATAAAGAATTTGGCCATAAGAAATGGTTGGTAATATTATGCAGGATTAAATTTCCTTAAGTAAAATATACATTGGTTTTTCTTCCTCTAGGACATTTTCAAATGGAACTTTGGAGGTGTCAATAATAGAAAAATTATTTGCTAAATAGAATGAAAGGGCATGACCATTTTGCATAGAGCCTAAAAATATAGCCTTTTTAGAAAGCTCTCTTGCCTTAGTTTCTATGAATTTTAGGGTTTCTCTTCCGATACCCATTCCTGTATATTCTTTTTGAATGTAAATTTTATCTAAATAAAGAGCTTCTAATTTATTTAATTTGGCAATGGCCATGTCTAAGGTGATTTTTAAAATACCTACATAATCATCTTTCATTTTTAGTAGATAAAGAGCAGTGTTTTTATCTTGCTCTTCTTTTAATAGAATCTCTTTGGTGAAACTATTTTGAATATAGGTTGATGTGTCACCATTTGGCCAAAGGTGCCTATAATTCTGATTATACGCTGTAGTACCTATGTTTATGTAGTGATGATAAAGTGACGGAACTAATGGTTCAAATGTAATGGTGCTTTTCATTCTTCTATTCGAAATATGTTTTTTCGCAAAATGAATTCAAATCAAACTTGAGGTTTCCATTTAATATTACATCCTATACTGGGCTTTTGAAGAGAGTTGATTTTCTTTCCCGATAATAAATTTTCTATAGCGTTTCTAAGGTCTTTGCCATTTAAAGGGAGTCCGTTACCCGGTCTCGAATCATCTAATTGACCTCTATATATGAGCTTTAAATCAGCATCGAAAAGATAAAAGTCTGGGGTACACGCAGCATCATATTTTTTTGCAACTTCTTGGTGTTCATCATATAAATAAGGAAATGAATAATTTTCAGCTTTTGCTTTAATTCTCATATAATGTGGCGCATCCTCCGGATAATTTTCAACATCATTACTGGAAATTGCAATAAGCCCTATTCCTCTATTTTTATAATCTTTTGATAATCTGCTAATTTCCGGATTTACATGTATAACAAACGGGCAATGATTACAAATGAACATAATCACCGTTCCTTTCTCTCCATTTAGAGTGTGCAGATTCATCGTTTTTTGACTTACGGTATCTAATAAACTGAATTCGGGTGCTATTGTGCCTAAAGCCAACATACTGCTTTCGGTTCTTGACATATAATTTTAAATTTAATGTTACTAAGTTAAGAAATTAAAAAGGCTTGTAATTGGTTATTACAATTGCTAATTTCAATAGACTCTTAAAATCAATTTTATGAAAAATTCATATTCATCTCTTTCCATTGCAATACAAGATTTGCAAAAGGAAGGATACACAGCAGATTTTAACTTATGTAACGCAGGTGTTGAACATAAACATAAGAAACATATTCATAAAGCAACTGAATTAGATGTAATTAAATTTTATCGATTTGAAGGTATGAGTAACCCAGACGATAATACGATATTGTATGTTATTGAAACTACTACTGGTGAGAAAGGACTTTTGGTGGATGCTTACGGTATGTATGCCGGTAATGTTCCTAGAGATTTAATTGAAAAACTTAAAATGATTAGATGAGCGATATTATTTCTTGGGCCCAGTTTTGTAATATTGATATGAGAACTGGGACAGTAGTCGATGTTTTAGATTTTCCTGAAGCTCGAAAACCTTCCTATAAATTACATATTGATTTTGGAGATGAAATAGGTATAAAAAAAACTTCTGCTCAGATTACTAATAGATATGAAAAACATGAACTTTTAGGAATGCAGATTATTGCGGTAGTTAATTTTCCAGATAAGCAAATAGCTAATTTTATGAGTGAATGTCTTATATTGGGTGCTGTTGAAAACGATTCAGTGGTTTTAATTAAACCACAAATGAAAGTACCTAACGGATTAAAAATTTCTTAGTGTATTGACTGAAAACCTTTTAGATAACGTTCATATTAATTTTGATGCAGGTTCCCTATGGGTTTTGAACCTAGTATTGGGTTTGGTAATGTTCGGTGTCGCTTTAGAGATATCGTTTAAAGATTTTAAACCATTATGGTTAAAGCCAAAAGCGATTATTTTAGGTCTTTTTAGTCAGTTTATTTTACTTCCGTTATTAACTTATCTTTTAATTCTTTTTATAGAACCATTACCAAGTATCGCTTTAGGTATGTTCATGGTAGCTGCCTGCCCTGGTGGTAATATCTCTAATTTTATCTCATATCTTTCTAAAGCAAATACGGCATTGTCAGTTAGCCTTACTGCTATTGCGACGCTTTTAGCTATAGTAATGACGCCATTAAATTTTCATTTCTGGTCAATGCTCTATGCGCCAAGTTCGAATTTGATTCAAGAGATTTCTATTTCACCTATTGAAATGTTCAAACTTATATTGCTTCTATTAGGTTTACCGTTAGTTTTAGGTATGTATGTAAACTACCGCCATCCTATTATGGCGCTGAAATTAGCAAAAAAATTAAAAGTGGTTTCGCTACTCTTTTTTATATGTTTAGTCTTTATCGCATTGTATAATAATCTCGATATTTTTAAGGATTATATTGTTTATGTTTTTTGGATCGTTTTAATCCATAATCTTACTGCTTTTTCAACAGGGTACAGTGTTGGTAAGTTATTTCGATTACCAGAAGATAGTGTCAGGTCAATTACTATTGAAACAGGAATACAGAATTCGGGCTTAGGTTTATTATTGATTTTTACGTTTTTTGACGGATTGGGAGGTATGGCGATACTTACTGCTTTTTGGGGAATTTGGCATATCGTTTCGGGACTAATTTTGGCTGCATTGTGGAATAGTAAACGTATTACTAAAGAATCTATAGCGTGAGCAGTTTTATATATTCGATAGTTAGGTTGGTGGCGAAGACCGGACTTTATACCTATCATAAGAAAATAGAAATCACAGGACTTGAAAATATACCAAAGGATAAACCTGTTTTATTTCTGCCAAATCATCAAAGTGCTTTAATTGATGTTTTACTGATTGCAACAGACTGCCAACGAAAGCCTTACTTTTTAACCCGTGCAGATGTTTTCTCAAGTTCTTGGTTGAATAGTATTTTTTCATACTTCAGGATGTTACCTATTTACAGAATGAGAGATGGGAGAGAAACCTTGGCGAATAATAACTTGATTTTTGATACTTGTTCTGAAATATTAAATAGAGGAGAAGCGCTAGTTATTTTTCCAGAAGCTAATCATAACCTTCAACGAAGGGTTAGGCCTCTAAGCAAGGGGTTTACAAGAATAATTTTGAGGAGCTTTGAACTTTATCCTGAATTGGATATACAATTAGTGCCAGTGGGATTAAATTATAAAAATGCAGCTCATTTTCCTGATGAAGTTGCAGTTCATTACGGTAAATCTATTTCAGCCAAAAGCCTTTTTGATTTAAATGATTTCATTAAATCTAGTCAATCAATAAAAGATATAGTTTCTTCGAGTTTAAAAAAACTAACAAGTCATATACCAAATGATGAACATTATGAGGCAACGGTTAGTAGGTTAATGAATGAAAATGTAAACTTTCTTGATCCTGTGTTGGTAAACCAAACAGTTCAATCATATTCAAAATTATTAAAAAACAGCACCAGTGAGGCTCCAAACGAAAGTGAAAAATTTAATCTATCAAAATTACTGTTTAGTATATTGAATTTTCCTGTTGTTTTGCTATGGCGTTTGTGGCTAAAACCAAAAGTGCCAGAAGATGAATTTATGGGCACATTTAGGTTTGCATTTAGTTTGTTTTTTTTTCCAATTTATTTATTCACTCTTTTTATATCTATTTCTTTTTTACAGAATATCGAAATAGCTCTTTTAATTATTGGGTCGCTCACTGCTTTTAACGTTTTACTTGTGAAATTTGGCTTACCTTAAAAGAGGATTGTACCTATAAGTAAATCAAAAACGACCCTTATTAATAAGGGTCGTTTTTGAT
>RCMY010005543.1_pt1 | contig 14646 bp, 15 predicted proteins | sample 2041341 | NCBI WGS metagenome assembly RCMY01 (sample SAMN09708234, study PRJNA481090) | Marine sediment metagenome, whole genome shotgun sequencing project.
GTCCCAGTCCATCGGGGGTGGTCGCACCCACGGATACCGGGGCCCCCAGTGCCGCTGAGAGCACGCCCTCGGCCTCAGCCCGACGGGCGGCCAAGCGGGGTCGGTTGCCAATGATTTGCACCGAGACATTGTCCACTTCAAAGCCTGCCGCGCGCACCCGCAGCGCTGTCTCCTCGAGGAAGGCGACGCCACTGGCGCCTGCCCATTGTGGCTCCGATGTACCGAAGTTGCTGCCCAGATCACCAAGCCCGGCCGCTCCGAGTAGGGCATCGCAGACGGCGTGTGCCGCAACGTCGCCGTCGGAGTGTCCGGCCAGCCCTGCCTGCTCATCCGGAAAGTGGAGGCCGGCCACCCACATGGGGATGCCGGGAGTAAGCGTGTGAACGTCCGTGCCCATTCCAACGCGGTGGCTCATGCATGTCCTTCCGAGGAGCAGATGGCCTCAGCCAACAACAGGTCAATGGCCTCGGTGATCTTCAGGCTACGGCGGTCGCCGTCGACAAGCGTGACTGCCACCCCCATGGCCTCGCACGCAGCGGCATCATCGGTGATGTCGATACCGGCTGAATCCGCGTGCTCATGGGCGTCCCGCAGGGTACCCAGATCGAAACCCTGCGGCGTCTGGACGGCGCGGAGATGGGTGCGATCCACAACGACGGAGGAGCCTCCGGAAACCTCACGGATCGAGTCCACCACAGCCAGCACAGGGACAACGGCCGACGCACCAGCCCTCAATGCCCCCACCACGCGCCCCACGACAACGGCAGGGACGAGCGGACGCGCGGCATCGTGGACAAGAACGCTCGTGGAGTTCTTGAGGTCAGACAGCACCTTCAACGCCAGACGTACTGAGTCCTGGCGCCTGTGACCGCCCACGACACACGACACGGGAATGGATGCACCATCAAGTGCCTCGTTGAAGGACGGTTGCATGCCGCTGGGGATGGTCACGACGACGCGCTCGATTCCCGCCATCGCGAGGTTGTCCACACATCGGCGCACGAGCGTTGTCCCGGCAAGCGGCACCAGGGCCTTGGGAAGCGATGCCCCAAGGCGAGAGCCAGAACCGGCCGCCACCACAATGGCGACGACCGGTTCCGTGTAGTGCTTGTCGCTGCTCAGGAGGCCAGTACCTCTTCGAGAAGGACTTCTGCACGCTCCTGCTCAACGTCCTCGGCAAGCGCGAGTTCTGCAACGAGAATGCTGCGGGCCTTGGACAGCATGCGCTTCTCGCCTGCGGACAAGCCCTTGTCGCGATCTCGACGCCACAGGTCACGAACAACCTCGGACACCTTGATCACATTGCCGGAGTGCAGCTTCTCCAGATTCGCCTTGTAACGGCGGGACCAGTTGGTGGGTTCCTCCGTGTGCTCGGCACGCAGGACAGCGAACACCTTCTCCAGCCCTTCAGCGTCAACGACGTCCCGGACGCCCACCAGATCGAGGTTGTCCGAAGGCACCCTCACGACCAGGTCATTCTGCCCAAGGATTCGAAGAACCAGATACAACCGGTCCTCCCCCTTGATCTGCCGTGTTTCAATGTCTTCAATGAGTGCGGCCCCATGATTGGGGTACACCACCGTTTCACCGACCGAAAAAGTCATATAGATTGGCCCCTTTCCAGAGGCAATTCTAGCACGACACGCCGTCATGGTTTAGCCATGTGCGCTCCGACGGCGTATTGTGCCCCCACTTCTCCCAGTCCACCTCCATGTGAGCGCGGCCCGGACCGGTTAGGATTGCGCAGAGACATCCCACTGCGGAAACATCCCATTTGAAAAAGGACCGAGATGACCCAGCCCCACCGCCGCCGCATCGGCGCAAGCCTTGCCGCACTCGTTCTCGTGACGGGGCTCGCCTCCGGCTGTACCGCAGGCGACTGGCGCTACGACATTCCTCCGGCCGCAGGTGTCGTCGAGGACGCTGGCCCGGTGAAGGCACGCAACATCATGGTGCTGGCCGACGACGAAGGCCGGGGCCTTCTGCTGGGTTCACTCTTCACCAACAAACCTGTGTCACTTGAGGGTGTGGCCGTGGCAGGCGAGCAGATGGACGGCAGCTACGCCGAGCCCGTGGCCGTGGCGATGACCGGAGAGATCGGCATCCAGGAGGCGCTCCGGTTCGGGGGTCAGGACTCCATCATCGAAGGTGCCAAACTCGAAGCAGGAATGCTCGCCGCGGTGCAGTTGCAGTTCAGCGACGGCACCAGCATGACCGTGGAGACCCCCGTGGTTTCCTCCGAGGATCCCGCCTACGCCGCCACGTGGGACGAGGCGCAGGCCTGAGACGCCTCACATCTGGTACTTGTACCCGAGCCCCCGCACGGTGATGAGTCGACCAGGGGCAGCCGGGTCCTCCTCGATTTTTCCGCGCAACCGCTTCACGTGCACATCAAGTGTCTTGGTGTCACCCACGTAATCGCTGCCCCAGATCCTGTCGATCAGCTGCCCCCTCGTCATGACGCGGCCGGCGTTGCGGAGCAACAACTCCAGGAGCTCGAACTCCTTCAACGCAAATCTCACGTCCACGCCGTCGACGCTCACCTGGTGGCGATCCACGTCGAGCCGGACACCGTCCACCTCCACGACGCCGGGCAGGAGCGGCTGGTCCTGCCCGCGCCGCAGCACCGCCCGGATGCGCGCCACCAGTTCGCGGTGGCTGAAGGGTTTGGTGACGTAGTCGTCCGCACCCAGTTCCAGCCCCACCACCTTGTCCACCTCGTCGTCACGCGCCGTCACCATCACGATCGCGACGTTGCTGCGGGCGCGCAGCTGACGACACACCTCAGTGCCCGGCATGCCGGGCATCATGTGGTCCAGCAGCACGAGGTCGGCACCGGATCTGTCGAACTCCAGGAGCCCTGCGGCCCCATCCGGGGTCACGGAGACCTCGAAGCCCTCACGAGCCAGCATGAACGACAGGGCATCCCGGTAGGATTCCTCGTCCTCGATGATGAGTATGCGGGTCATGGCAGGGCACCTTCCACGGCGGGTTCTCCGGCTGCTTCGATGGGCTGGGCAGGTAGCCGGAGGGTGAAGGTGGAGCCCTGACGCGGCTGCGACCACACGCTGACACTGCCGCCATGCGCCCCGGCGATGTGGCGCACGATGGACAATCCCAGACCGGTGCCACCACTCTCCCTGCTGCGGCCGTGGTCCACACGGTAGAAGCGCTCGAAGATGCGCTCCTGCTCATCGGCCGAAATGCCAATGCCGTTGTCTGAAACCCGAATGTCCACGAACCGATCCTCCCCCACCGTCACCGTCGACGTCCCCACAGACACCCTGGCTCGTCGGTCCGAATAGGAGATGGCGTTCTGGACGAGGTTGGTCACTGCATCGGTCAACTGCCAGCGGTCCCCGATCACCAGGGCCGGTTGGTCCTGGGAGCGCGACAGCACCACTCCGCGGTGGTCCGCGGCTTCCCGGGAACGCCCCAGCGCCTCGTCCACCACATCCTCCACATCCACCATGTCCAGGCCCCCCAGGGGATCGGATGCCTGCAACCGGGACAGGTCGATGATCTGGCCGACCAGCTCTGCCAACCTGGCTGATTCCAGCTGCAACCGGCCCGCGAAGCGCGATACCGCTTCCGGATCATCACTGGCCGCCTCAACAGCCTCCGCGAGGATACCGATGGCCCCGATGGGGGTCTTCAGCTCGTGGGAGACGTTGGCAACGAAGTCGCGACGCACAGTTTCCACCCGTCGCTTCGCGGCCTCGTCCTCGGCGATCACCAGCACCACGCCATCCTCCAACGGAACCACACGTCCCAGAAGCTCCATCACATCGACGCCGGGCTCACGTTCTCGCTCGACGTGGCCCCGAAAAATCTCTCCGCTCGATCGGGCACCGCGCACCAGCTCCAGCAGTTCTGGGAAACCAACACGGGATCCACGGGCCAGCCCCATGGCCAGCGCCGTCTGATTCGTTGTGAGCACCTCATCATGGGAACCCACGAGCATGGTCCCGGCTTTCAGTGCCCCCACCACGCGGGACATGTCCATCGACGCCACGCTTCCGGCGCGCGGGGCGCTCAACTGCTGGCGACCCTCGATGGTTCGCCGGATGGCCAGCACAAGGACGATCAACAGCAGCATCGTTGCGGCCCCGATGAGGCCCGCGATGACAGGCGGCATGTCCGTCATCCTAGGGGGCCCATGCCGCTTCTCCCCGAAGACTTCAGCACAGCTGCCCCTCAACCGTTCATGTCCAATTCATCACACGCCCGTCGCGCCGACGCCCACGGCTGGGCTGGCACGCCTAGTATCGAGACAGAAGACGGATGAAAGGAAGACAACGACGATGCGCGCCAACTACCACGAGGAACTGAGCAACGTGCTGGATCGGCTGCACGAGATGGCCGGACTGGTGGAGGTGGCCATGATTGAGGCCTCCTCCTCCCTGTTCCATCCGGACCTTGAACAGGCCGAACGCGTGATCTCCAGCGACGCCAAATTGGACGAGATGCACGAGGAACTCGAGTTCAAGTGCTTGTCACTGCTCGCTCTGCAGGCACCCGTGGCGGGCGAACTCCGCACCATCGTCTCCGCCATCCGTGTCGTTTTCGAGCTGGCCCGGATGGGCGATCTGTCTGCCCACGTCGCCAAGATCGCGCGATTGCGCTACCCCCAGCACGCCGTCATCAGCGATCTGGAGCCGAACTTCCAGCGCATGGCCGAGATCTGCATCGAAATGATCGATCTCGCCACCATGAGCCTGCGCGACCGCGACGCGAAAGCGGCTCATCGGATGGCGACCATCGACACGGAGATGGACACGCTGCGCAGCGAGCACTTCGACGTCATCCTGGCCGGCGGCTGGGACGGCAGCACGGAGCAGGCGGTGGACGCAGCCCTGCTGGGACGCTACTTCGAGCGATTCGCTGATCACGCCGTGGCCGTCGCGCGTCGCGTCATTTACATCATCACCGGTGACACGCCAGAGGGCGTCGACTGGCCCAACGCCTGACCCCGCCCACGGGCCTCTGACCTTTGCCGATAGGGTAAATAGCATGACTGGAAAGCTCATCCTGCTCCGCCACGGCGAGAGCGAATGGAATGCCAAGAACCTGTTCACCGGCTGGGTGGACGTCGACATCAACGCCAAGGGCGAGGCGGAGGCCAAGCGCGCCGCCGAGTTGCTGCAGGAGGAGGAGCTCCTGCCGGACGTCCTGCACACCTCGCTGATGCGTCGCGCCATCCACACGGCCAACATCACGCTCGATGCCTGCGACCGCCACTGGATCCCGGTGCGTCGCAACTGGCGTCTCAACGAGCGCCACTACGGCGCATTGCAGGGGCTGGACAAGACCCAGACCCGCGACAAGTACGGCGAAGAGCAGTTCATGCTGTGGCGTCGCAGCTACGACACTCCGCCGCCCGTCATTGAGAGGGACAGCGAGTTCAGCCAGTTCAATGACCCGCGCTACGCGGACATCCCCGAGTCCGAGCGCCCGCTCACCGAATGCCTCAAGGACGTCGTCAAGCGGATGCTGCCCTACTGGTCCTCGGACATCATCCCGGATCTCGAGGCCGGTCATACGGTGCTCGTCGCTGCCCACGGCAACTCGCTGCGCGCGCTCGTCAAGCACTTGGACAACGTCTCGGACTCCGACATCGCCGGGCTGAACATCCCCACCGGTGTCCCGCTGTACTACGAACTGAACGATGACCACATGCCCGTGACCGTCGGTGGCCGCTACCTGGACCCCGATGCCGCAGCCGCCTCCATCGAGGCCGTCAAGAACCAGGGCAAGAAGTAGCACCACCCCCGGAAGTACAGGTTTCATTGAGCGACCCGACCGGTATTCCGGTCGGGTCGTTAATCTCGGACTATGTTGTGATCCATGAGAAAACGCTTGGCTGTTGTGACTGGTGCCTCCTCCGGGATCGGGGCTGCCACGGCACGTCGCCTCGCAGGCGAGGGATTTCATGTGGTGTGCGCCGCCCGGCGCGCGGACCGTATCGAGGAGTTGGCCCGCGAAATCGACGGGACCGCCGTCGTCTGCGACATCACCTCGGAGGCGGACGTCGCACGCCTGGCGGAAGCTGTGGGTGACCAGCTTGATGTGTTGGTCAACAACGCCGGCGGAGCCTTCGGATTCGAACCGGTGGCTCAGGCTGACCTCGCAGCGTGGTCCCGCATGTTCGACCTCAATGTGGTGGGCACCGCCCGAGTGACCAAAGCTCTTCTTCCGGCACTCGTGGCGGCACAGGGCGTGGCCGTGTTCGTGACCTCCACCGCCGCGGAGGGCGCCTACGCGGGCGGGGCCGGATACTGCGGTTCCAAGTCGGCACAGCGCTTCGTGCGCGACGCTCTGCGAGTGGAATTGGTGGACCAGCCAGTGCGGTTCTGCGAGGTGGCGCCCGGCATGGTCCACACCGAAGAATTCTCACTCACGCGCTTCGAGGGCGACCAGCAACGGGCCGACGCCGTCTACGAGGGTGTCGCCCAGCCTCTGGTGGCCGACGATGTGGCCGACGTCATCGCATTCGTCGCGACGCGCCCTCCCCACGTCAACATCGATTCCGTGATCGTCCGCCCCCGTGCGCAGGCCAACCAGCAGACGGTTCACCGCATCATCTGAGCGCTCACGCCGGGAGCTGACCGGTGCTCTCCAGCAGGATCTGGAGCAACTCGTCCCGAGTCAGGTCGATGGGGTTGCCCTTCATGGAACTGGCACGCCCTGCCCCCTCCACCACCGCGTCCCGATCCTCCCGGGACATCACCAGCGCTGGCAGGGCCAGCCTGGCCTCCAGTGCGGACAGCCAGTCGAGCAGGGCAGCCACGTCGCGCTCACCCGTGACGGCCTCCGCCGCGACGGCGTAGGCAGCCAATCCCGGGTTCTCAGGCTCCCGCTGCTGCAGTGCGGCGACGTTGGTGGACGTGGTGGCGCGCAGCAGGGCTGCACAGATCGCGCCGTGAGAGGCGCCCGTGACTCCTCCCAGCACGCCGGCCAGGCCGTGCACCGCGCCGAGTTTGGCGTTGGCGAGCGACAGTCCACCCATCAGCGAGCAGAACGCCATGTCCGCGCGGGCATCGAGGTCCTCGCCGCACTCCACGGCCCGGACCAGGCTCCGTGCGCCTGCCCGCAGGCCCGCCACGGCCAGGGCGTCCACCATGGGATTGGCAAACCTCGACGTCAGGGGCTCCAGACACTGCGTGATTGCGTCCATGCCGGACTGCGCAGTGACCACGGGCGGGCAGCTCAGGCTCAGTTCAGGGTCGACCAGGGCCACGTCAGCCAGCATCGCGGGTGAGCGCAGCGACACCTTCACCCGGTGCTCCACCGATGCCAGGACGGCATTGGAGGTGACCTCCGCGCCCGTCCCTGCTGTGGTCGGCACCGCGACGAACGGCAACGCCTGGGCCGGTAGTGGCTGGCCCGCGCCGATCACCTCGGCGTGGTCCATGGCATCCGCGTCGGAGACGGCCAGGATCGCAACCGCCTTGGCCAGGTCCAGCACCGCTCCCCCGCCGACTCCGATGATGTGGTCCGCCCCGGCCGCCCTTGCTGCCTCCACCGCCGCCCGCGCATCCTCGAACGTGGGCTCACCTGTGACGGCAGACGTGCCCACCATGGGGCCAAGCAGGTGGGCGATTCTATTCGGGCTCGCTCCCGTGACCACAAATGCCCGCCGTCCCAGGCGGGCGCTGTGCCGTGGCAGTTCGGCTGCCACCCCTGCACCGAACCGGATGAGGGTGGCCGTGGCAAAGGCGAAGCTGTTCATGTCCCCCACTCTTCCATCCGGACGGCCCCGTGGAATGCAACGCCCCGCCAACCAGTGGTCGGCGGGGCGTTGCGGTCAGTCTGATCAGAGCTGGATGAGGGCCTGTCCGCCCTGTACCGGGTCACCAGCGGACACCAGCACGGCGGACACCTTGCCTGCAGACGGTGCGGTGATCTCGGTCTCCATCTTCATGGCCTCGAGAACCAGCAGGACCTGGCCGGCCTCGATGTCATCGCCCACGGCGACGTCGATGCGTGCCACGGAGCCGGCGAGCGGCGCCACGATGGCGTTGGAGCTGACAGCGCTCACGGAAGCGGTGGTGGGCACGGCGTGGCTGCCGGTCCCACCGATGATGATGGGGCCGAGTCCCTGTCGTTCCTCCTCCTCCACCTCCACGTCAATTTCGTATTCCGTCTGGTTGACGGTCACCTTCAGTTTCATGAAATTCTCCTGGACTCAAAAATCAGCGTGAATGGGGGACGGTACGGTCGTGGACCCGGCCACGGGTGGCAGCTGCCCAACGGTTCTGGGCCCCGTAGCGAACGGCCTTCACCTTTGCCTTGTGACCGAAGTATGCGGCCACCGCAGCGCCGATGAGGATGAGGTCCCCGTGCGGTATCTGGTCGTGATGGCCCTCGAGCTCGTCGACGCGCTTCTGCAGCGCCTCCATCTGCTCGGCGAGCTGGCCGATGACGACCCTGAGCTCTTCGGGTGACATGTCATGCATTTCGCGAAACCTTTCTCGATCAGGCCGGGCCGAGACCGTGCTTCTTCGCCGGGCGGATTTCACGCTTCCCGACGAGCAGCTCCAGTGCCATGGCAATCTCGCGACGGGTGTCGGCGGGATCGATGATGTCGTCCACGAGGCCGCGGCTCGCAGCCATGTACGGCGTCGAGAACGTCTCGCGGTACTCCTCCACCAGTTCGTTGCGACGGGCGTCCTTGTCCTGTGCCGCCTCGATCTCGCGACGGAAGACGACGCCAGCAGCGCCCTCGGCACCCATGACGGCAATCTCTGCCGTTGGCCAGGCGAACACCTTGTCGGCACCGAGGTCCTTGGAGCACATCGCCAGGTAGGCGCCGCCGTAGGCCTTGCGGAGCACGACGGTGATCTTCGGGACGGTGGCGGCAGAGTACGCGTACAGCATCTTGGCGCCGTGGCGGATGATGCCGTTGTGCTCCTGCGCGACACCCGGCAGGAAGCCGGGGACGTCCACCAGGGTCACCAGCGGAATGTTGAACGCATTGCAGAAGCGCACGAATTTGCTGGCCTTGTCCGAGGAATCAATGTCCAGTGAACCGGACATTACGGACGGCTGGTTGGCGATGATGCCCACCGTGCGCCCCACCACGCGGCCAAAGCCCACGACGATGTTGCGCGCCCAACCGGCCTGCACCTCGAGGAAGTCCGCGTGATCCACGATCTCGGTGATGACTCCACGCACGTCGTAGCCCTTGCGGCTCTCAGTGGGGATGACGTCACGCATCTTCGGGTTGGACTCCACCACGAAGTCCGGATCCACGATGGGAGCATCCTCGGTGTTGTTCTGCGGCAGGAAGCTCAGGAGCTTCTGCGCGATAAGGATGGCCTGCTCATCGTCGTCGGCCACGAAGTGCACTACGCCGGAGCGCGACATGTGGGCGTCGGCGCCGCCGAGGTCGTCCTGCGTGACCACTTCACCGGTGACCTGCTTGATGACACCGGGACCCGTGATGAACATGTGGGCCTTGCGGGTCTGGATGATGAAGTCCGTCAGAGCTGGCGAATAAGCTGCGCCACCGGCGCAGGGGCCGGCGATGATGGAGATCTGCGGCACGGCGCCGGACAGCAGCACGTTGGCATAGAACACCTTGCCGTAGCCGGAGAGGGAATCGATGCCCTCCTGAACGCGGGCGCCGCCGGAATCGTTGATGAAGACGAAGGGTGTGCCGGTCATGAGCGACGCCTTCAGCGCCTCTGTGACCTTGATGGAGTGTGCCTCCCCCGCGGAGCCGCCCATGACGGTGAAGTCCTGGCTGGCGAGATGAACGGGGCGACCCATGACAGATGCTGATCCGGTGATCACACCGTCGGCAGGCATGTCTGCCTTGTCCATCCCGAACGTGGTGGTCCGGTTGCGGCGGAAGGCGCCTGTCTCCTGGAACGTTTCGGGATCGATGAGTGCAGCGATCCGGTCACGGGCGGCCATCTTGCCCTTGGCGCGCTGCTTCTCCAGCTTGTCCTCACCACCGCCGGACTCGACCTTGGTGCGTGCCTTTTTGAGCTGCTCGAGGCGCTCGGCCATTGTGTGTTGCTTGCTCATGTATTTCTAGACTCCTCAGACTGGCTCGACGGAAACGCTGTGCGACCGGCCGCCGACGGTGACGTTGTACTTGGCCGGGCCCTGGATGCCCTTGGACTTGGCGTTGGCGGCAGCCTTCTCGGTTGCCATCTGCTCCGCCGTCCTGCCGACGTTCTTCGGGCCCTGCGCGCGCTCCTTGAAGAACTTGGGCGCAACACCTGGGAACATGGCGTTGGTCAGCACGTCCTCCTCGGAGCCGTTGTATCCCTCAAGCCCCTCGGCCTGCGTGACGAGTCCGTCCCACTCGGGCTTCAGGAGATCGGCGGGACGAACCTCGATCGATTCCTTCTTCGTCTGCTTCTTGGCCATCTCGACCACGTCGGCGTTCGGTTCGCCCAGGCACTTTCCGTAGTAGCCGAGCATCAGATCCGCGAACTCGCCGGTCATGACCTTGTAGCGACCCATGAGGACGTTGAACACGGCCTGGGTTCCCACGATCTGCGATGACGGGGTGACCAGCGGCGGGTGCCCGGCATCGGCCTTCACCCGCGGCACCTCCTCCATGACCTCACGGATACGGTCGCCAGCGCCCTGTGCCTTCAGCTGGCCTTCCATGTTTGACAGCATGCCGCCAGGAATTTGGGACGAGAATATGTCGGTGTCAACCAGTGTGGCGGACTCGAACTCTTCGGGCGAACGCCGGCGAAGTGGTCACGGATGCTCAGTAGGCGATCCATGTCCAGGCCGGTGGTGTAGCCAGTGCCCTCGAGCATCGCGACCAGCGACTCGGTGGGATTGTGCCCCGGGCCGAGCGACATCGACGAAATGGCGGTGTCCACCACATCGGCGCCGGCCTCGATGGCCTTCATGAGGCTCACCAGAGTGACACCCGTCGTGGAGTGGCAGTGCACGTTGATCTGGATGCCGTTGAACGTTTCCTTGATGCCCTTGACAATGTCGTAGGCCTGCTGGGGTTGCAGCAGTGCGGCCATGTCCTTCAGCGCAATGGACTCGGCACCCATGTCGATGAGGCGCCCGGCCGACTTGATGAAACCGTCGACGGTGTGGAGAGGTGAGACGGTGTAGCAGATGGTGCCCTGGGCATGCTTGCCCACCTTCTTGACCGCGGCCATGGCACGGGCCATGTTGCGGGGGTCGTTCAGCGCGTCGAAGACGCGGAAGACGTCCATGCCGTTCTCCGCGGACTTCTCGACGAACTCGTCGACAACCATGTCCTCGTAGTGGCGATACCCCAGCAGGTTCTGGCCGCGCAGCAGCATCTGCAGGCGCGAGTTGGGCATCAGCTTGCGGAATGTCCGCAGCCGCTCCCAGGGGTCTTCGTTGAGGAACCGGATGCAGGAATCGAACGTCGCTCCTCCCCAGCACTCGACCGACCAGTAACCGGCCTTGTCGATGTCCTCGCATGCATCGACCATGTCTTCCATGGCCATGCGGGTGGCCATCAGGCTCTGGTGGGCGTCGCGGAGAGCCAACTCGGTGACGCCGATCTTTCGTGGACTCATGGTTCCCATCCAACCATGTGCCACGGATTGCCCATCAGGCGCCCCCTTATAAAACGAGACCACCAAGGCGGTGCTGCCGGACCGGATGAGTGTCCGGCAGTAGGGTCACTCACAAGCTGTTGGAGAATAGAACGATGCTGTTGAACACTTCCTTGGTGACCGCCTTGTAGGTGTATCCATTGCCGGACCTGGTGGCCTCCACCACGGTGGTCACGATGTAGCTCCGGCAGCCATTTCCGCCAGTGTTGGCGGTGTCGCACTCGGTGCGCCACGTGCGGCCATTGATCGTGTAATCGCCCTTGTTGCCCAGCGGATTGTTCTTCCACAGGGCGCGCATCGATGCCTTGTACGTCAGGTTGTTGAAGAACCAGCCCGTGCGCTTGACGATTTTGCCGCGATTGAACTCCACCGTCGTGGCCCAGATCTCCGTCTGGCAACGCTGCGTCTGCGAGTAGGGCTCGCACGTGGTGCGCCACTTCCGACCGTTCTTCAGATGCTCACCCGGGGTGATGTAGATGTTCTTCTCCACCGTGAGCAGTCCTCGGTCAATGGATGCCTCCGTCAGGTCGTAGAAACCACGGGTGCGGTTGAACACTCTCACCCCGTACTCCCCGTCGGCGTAACCGGACACGTTGGCGTAAATATCCGCGTAGCCGTCCTTGTCCACCTTGCCGTTGCCGACGATGCCGAGGTTGGTGATGTCGCGCCACTTGCCGCTGTTCAGCACCGCGATCTGCACGCCGTAGATGTCGCCCGTGAGCCCACCTGCCGCCCGCGCATGCAGCAAACCATCGGTGACGCTCTGGGAGTAGGTGGAGTCGGCGCCACGCGCCGAGCGCACGTAGGTCAAGTCGGGATAGCCCGGACCGGGTTCAAAGGAGACGGGGTGGTACTGGATGGAGTCCAGCGTCGCTCCCGCCAGTTGGAAACCAATCGAGGTGCCGGCATTGTGTGGTGCCTGCAGCGCGACGATCGGCACCATGACAGTCGCCGCCCCCGACGCGTTCGTCGTAAAGGCGACCGGACTCCCATAGGGCTGGACCCTGTACCAGATACCAACCATCTGGGACGGCTCCACCGTGTACATCTGAACCTTGCTCGTGACGTTTGGTGTGCCCGTCACGTCCAGGGTGGCCTGGTCGACTCCCTCGGTGAGGGCGAACGCCTCATCCCGGATGTGGATGGAGCACGTGTTGGAGTCGCCCGTTCCGCACAGCGCATCCCTGTCGGATCCGTAGTCCGCCAACGCTGATCCGGTGCCGCCAACCCACGCAGTCGCCGCCAACATCAGGGATGCCGTCATCCCTGCACAGATTCTCTTCATCATGTGGCCCTCTTCCCGGGACTTCTGGGCTCGAACGTCTTGGTCAGAGCCGCATTGGGGGAACGTAACCCAACTCAGAGCCGGATGGGAATGGATTGGATGAGGATTCTTCTGTATGCAGCCATACGGATGACAAGAATCGTCTCCACCAGTGCTGGGGGCCCTGCTACGCCGGGAGCAGCCAGCCCACGGCCTGCCGGGCCGTCCACCCATGCGGATGCAGGGCCACCAGCGCCTTGGCGCCAACCAGGTCCTGCCCGAGGGTGATGGCCGGCTCCTCCTCGTAGCCACTGCGACGCAGCTGACCGAGCCCGACATTGGCCATCAGGGCATTGCACAGGCACTTGCGGCCGGCGATGTCCTCGGCGTTGCCGCCCTTGCGCTCATACATGTGGGCGGGCTCGGAGGGACAGCGGTACGCCACTGATCCGTCGGGGCGCTCCACGGGTGACCGAAGGTATCCGAGGTCGCAGATCCGCTCCCTCACCGCCGGGCGGGCCCCATTCAGCTCAGTGATCGGAAGCTCGGCCACCTTGAAGGGAAAACCGGTGGGCGACGCCCGGGGATCGTTGCGAACCACCAAGGATCCGGCTGCCAGTTCGGCCACCAACCGGTTGCGGAGAATCGGGGTCAGCCCCGACTCCTGCGCCATCGCGAACAACGTTCCGGTCTGCACCCCAACGGCCCCAGCAGCCCGCGCCTCTGCCACTTTGGCGGGCGTTGCGTACCCCCCGGCCAGCCAGAACGGCAGCCCAACCTGAGCAATTTTGGCAAGGTCAGCATCATCCCGGGGCCCGTACACCGGCTCGCCGGCGTCGTCCAGGACCTGCTTCCCTCGCGGCGGTGAGCTGTGTCCACCAGCGCGAGGACCCTCGACGATGAAACCGTCGGGGCGTATCTCAGGATCCCGATTGAGGTAATCAGCCAGCACATGAACGGACACGATGGCCAGGAAGTGTGGTCGACGCAAGGCCGGCAGGTCGGCGCCCAGGTGGGCTGCCGGGTCAAGAGCCGCCCGGTGCACAGTGGTGGCGTGGGCGACGTCGATGGTGAGGTGGCCGGTCCGGCCAGCCGCGAACTCGGTGAGCAACCGTGGGATCTCACGCGGCACTCCGGCACCCATGATCACGTAGTCCACATCAGCGAGCATTCCGCCGAGGATCGCCGAGGTGTTGGAGGTCTGGACCTTCTCCAGCATGTTGATCCCGATCTCACCGTCATGGCCCTCTTTCGCCAGCCACACCTCCGAGAAATTCCCCACGAGGTTCAGCTCGATGGCATCGCGCCCGGGAGAAATCGTCAGCGTGGGATGCGGACGGTACGGCTGGCCTGCTGCGCGCCCGCCGTCAATGAAGTATTTGTCGAGCACACGTTGGGCCATCGCCGGGGACGGAAAGTGCGACATTGCACGTCGGCGATGCCCACCCGGATCGCCATCCTGGAGTGTGCGGGCCAACACCCCGTCCAGAGCCGTACCGGATACTACGCCGAGCTGTCCGCACAGGGAGACCTCGCGGGCCAGCTGCCAGGACGATACCGCTATGCCCATGCCACCTTGGATCAGCGTTGGGGGATGTGTGATCGTCACGGTGGAACTCCTAGAGTAAGGGACGCTTACAGACCCTTACGGTAACGTAACCTACGCCACCGTAACTTATCGCCCCCCGTAAACGATCAACGGTTTTGTCCGCACGACCGCCAACCAACGGCGGCCAGAGGTGGCACGGATGCCACCTTTGGCCAGCTCGAACGACGCCCTCAGAGGCTGTGCCCAACTCAAGGAGC
>RCMY010003178.1_pt1 | contig 14642 bp, 11 predicted proteins | sample 2041341 | NCBI WGS metagenome assembly RCMY01 (sample SAMN09708234, study PRJNA481090) | Marine sediment metagenome, whole genome shotgun sequencing project.
TTGTTGCGCTGCCGTGTGCTGTCGACGCTTGCCACCAATCTCGCCTTCGATGCCGATCGCCCTCGCCGTCGTGAGATCGTCGATGATGCGGTCGCACTTGCACGATCGGTCGGCGATCCTGATCTCGTCGCGTCGGCATTGATCGCCCAGCATCTGGCGTTCTGGGATCCGTCGACGTTCGACGACCGGGTCGCAGTCATCGACGAGCTCGAGGTCCTTGCCCGTCGGCGAGACAATCCCGATCATCTGTTCCTCGCCGGGTTCTTCCGCGCATCGATGTTGGTCGAGTGCGGGCGCATTCCCGAGGCACGGGTGGCGCTGAGCGATCTCGACGAACCGATCGCACGCACCCGGAACTTCTGGTTCCGATTTCTGGTGGAGCGTATGGAGACGGCACTGGCCGTTGCCAGCGGCCAACCGGGCGCGAAGGAACTGGTCGACAAACTGTTCGAGCAATCGTTCGAGACCCAGGCCGACGCCGCAGGAACCTGGGGCGCCCAACTCGGTGGGTTGGCGATCCAGACCGGAACGTTCGGGTCGATGGTCGATCAGCTGGCTGCGGCCTCGGAGCGAAGTCGTGGCCAGGGTGTGTGGAGCTGCGGGCTGGCGATCGCCAGACTCGACCAGGGCGACCCAGACGGTGCCCGAGTCACACTCGCCGAACTCGACCATGCACCGCTCGACTTCATGTGGCTGGTTTCCCAGCAGATGATCGCCGAAGCCGCCTATCGCCTCGGCGACCGTGAACGCTGCGTCGCCACGCTCGAGCGGTTGCGTCCCTTCGAAGGGCGGGTCGGTGTCATCGCCTCGGGCACGCTGGTGTTCGCCCTCGTCTCCACCTCGATCGGTGAAGCTGCCATGGGAGCCGGCGACGTCGCTCTCGCCATCTCCTCACTGACCGCTGCCATCGAGCAGGCCGATCAGCTCGAGCTGCCGTTCTTCGAGGTCCGGAGTCGCCGCCGTCTCCTCGAGGCCCGGCTGCTGGAAGCCGGCCTCCGGGATTCGGCACTCGGTGGGGAGTGGGGGAGTGAGCTGGACGCCGCGCTTGCGCTCGCCGACGATCACGGCTTCCCATCGGAGATCGCCGCCCTCACCTCCATGAAAGCGAGTTGAGGCAGTCGACGTCTTACGCTGTCCGGCGTGACCGGTCTTCTCCTGCTCGTTGCTGCGCTTGCGGCGTTGGTCGATTGGTACGCCGTTGCCGTACCCCGACCGCAGGTCGAGCGGATCGCGAAGCCGGCGACGATGGCGGCACTGATCGCGCTGGCGGCGGTTGCCGGGGATCCCGTCGATGGCGTCAGGCTCTGGCTCGTGGTCGGCGCATGCTTCGGGTTGATCGGCGATGTCGCACTGCTCGGGAAGTCGAGCACCTCGTTCCTGGCCGGACTCGGTGCGTTCGCCGTCGGCCACCTGGCGTATGTGGCTGCCGCGTGGTCGTTCGGGCATGACAGCCTGCTCGTGATCGTGGCCGCCGTGTTCGTCGTCGCCTTGTTCGCCTTCCGCTTCGCCACGAAGACGGTGCCCGGGGCCTTCAGCTCCGGGGGCCGTGTGCTCGGTTCGGCCGTCATCGTCTACGCCGCCGTCATCTCCGCCATGATCCTCGGTGCCGGTGCCACCGGGCTCGGTCTTGCGCTGCTCGGCGCCATGTTGTTCTCCGCCAGTGACTGGGTCATCGGCTACGACCGGTTCGTCGAGCCGGTCGCCCACCGCGGGCTCGTCGTCATGGTGCCGTATCACCTCGGCCAGGTACTCCTGATCCTTGCTCTGGCGTTCGGTTGACAGAGGGTTCGGTCGAGAGAGCGTTCGGTCGAGAGAGCGTTCGGTTGACGGAGCGTGTGGCTGACGGCCCGACCGGCGTCGCAGCGCTCTGACCTCGTAGGGTCTGGAGCGACATGGATGACGACTCGACTGTTGCCATAGCCAAGATCGTGATGATCGGCGGACTCGTCGGCGCCCTCGTGTTGCCGATCGTTTCGTGGTCGGCGGCATTGATGTGCCTCGTGATCGCCGGCATCGGGCGATACGTCATGGTGCAGCGCCGACCCACCAGTCGATGGGCCAGGGGTTGGTCGGCGTTCCGACAGCAGAAGCCGAAGCACGACCGCTGAGGGCGACGCACGAGGCTCGCGCCGAACCGGAGGTCGAGATGACGGGATCGGAGGTGGCTGTTAGCTTCGCGCCAGAACGCCGTTGAGCATCACCCTTGGGGAGGAATCGATGACCGACACGCAGATCGATCGCGAGACATGGCTGGCACGCAAGCCGGTGCGCAGCCCGGAAATGGAGCAAGCCATCTTCGGTGGAGATGTGGGCGAGGCCGCCGATCTGGCGCTCGACGAGATCAACCCGATGAACCCGCACCTGTTCCGCGAGCATCGCTGGCACGACCACTTCGCCCGGCTGCGAAACGAGGATCCGGTCCACTTCAACGAGCTCGGCTCGTCTGGCCGCTATTGGTCGGTCACTCGGTACGAAGACGTGCGAGCGGTCGACGGTGACTGGAAGACCTACTCCTCGGCCGACGGCATCACCATCGGACCGCCGATCGGTGCACCACTGCCCGAGGGGGTCGGCAGCGGTGCCGCCTCGTTCATCGCCATGGATCCGCCGGCCCAGACCGCTCAGCGCAAGACCGTTCGCGGCATCTCGGCTCCGAGCAGCCTCCGCAACCTCGACGATCTGATCAGGGAACGCACCGTCGGTGTGCTCGATTCGCTTCCCGAGGGCGAGACCTTCGACTGGGTCGAGGCCGTCTCGATCGAACTGACCACCCTGCTGCTGGCCACGTTGTTCGACTTCCCGCTCGAGGACCGCCACAAGCTCACCCGTTGGTCCGATGTCGTCACATCGATTCCCCAGCCCGGCGGCGTGGTCGAATCGGGCGCCCAGCAGCGAGCCGAGATCGGCGAGTGCCTCGAGTACTTCGAACAGCTCTGGGTCGAGCGTGAGGCCAACCCAGGCTTCGATCTGGTCTCCATGCTCGTGCACGGCGAGTCCACCCGCGACATGCCCGCCGCCGCTCACCTCGGTAATCTGTTCTTGCTGATCGTCGGAGGGAACGACACCACACGAAACTCGATGTCGGGCAGTGTCTACGGCCTGAACCGGTATCCCGATCAGTACACCAAGCTCATCGCCGACCCGTCGCTCGTCACGAACCTCGTGCCGGAGATCATTCGCTGGCAGACACCGCTCGCGTACATGCGTCGCACGGCGACCCGTGACACCGAACTCGGTGGCAAGCACATCCGCAAAGACGACCAGGTCTTGATGTGGTATCTCTCGGCGAACCGAGACGAATCGGTGTTCGGCAGCAACGCCGAGGCCATCGACCTCGAGCGGCCGAACGCCGAACGGCACCTGTCGTTCGGCTACGGCATCCACTTCTGCATGGGCAGCCGCCTCGCCGAATTGCAGCTGCGCATCCTGTGGGAAGAGATCCTGCAGCGTTTCGAGCGCATCGACGTCGTCGACGAGCCCGAGCGCACACTGTCGTCATTCATCAACGGCTACACGAAGCTCCCGGTGCAGGTCACCCGCAAGCGCTGACCAGGGGAATCGGCGATCGGGAGATGATGTGCCGATTGTGACTTTCGCCCCCGGGCAGGGGATCGTCGATTTCCTAGGGTGAGCCTCGAAGGAGGCACGATGCCCAGCGCAACGCAGGTCTTCGCCGGAGTGGCAACCCACGACACGATCGCTCTCGTCGATCGATACCCGGATGCCGATGAGCGGATCGTCGCGACCGAGTTGGTTCAGGCCGGGGGAGGTCCGGCTGCCACGGCGGCCGTCGCCGCCGCTCGTCTCGGTGTGCCCGTGGCCTTTGTCGGCAGCGTCGGTGACGACTCCGAGGCCGACGTGATTCTCGACGGCCTGGCCGCCGAGGGCGTCGATGTGAGTGGTGTGGTCAGGATTCCCGAGGGACGCTCTGCGTCGAGCGTGGTCATCGTCGACGCCGGCCAGGCGACGCGGGCCATCATCAACCGGCCTCCTGAACCACTCCGACTCGGTCGACTCGCTCGCCGGCTACTTGCCGAGGCCGAATGGGTCCATGTCGACCAGGCCGGTTGGGGTGCCGTGCACGAGTGGTGGAGGGATGCCTCGCCGCGACCGTCGCTGTCGGTCGACGCCGGCAATCCGATCGAAGGCTTCACGCCGGACGGTGTCGGGCTCTACGTTCCGACCATCTCGTCGTTGCGGTCCCGGTACGGCGACCTCGAGCCCGACGAGCTGCTGGCCCGAGCGGTCGACGAGGGTGCCAAGACCGTGGTGGCCACGAGTGGCGGAGCCGGCTCGTTCGCTCTCGGCATCGACCAGGCATTCGTCCACGTGCCCGGCCAACGTGGTGACGTGCTCTCCACGCTCGGTGCCGGCGACGTCTTCCACGGGGCCCTCCTGGCTGCACTTCATCACGGCTACGAACTCGAGCGGTGTCTGCGATACGCCAACCACGTGGCCTTCCGCTCGTGCCAGGGACTCGACGGCCGCTCGGCGATTCCCTCCCACGCCGAGGTCGTCGCCGCGCTCGACGCAGCCGGCTGATCTCCCGTTCATCCCATCTCTCCACCCGAGGACTGTTGACCATGACGAACAACCTGTTGGACCCCCTCCGTCGGCCGAGCGGCGCCTTCGGCATGCTCGCAGTCGACCAACGAGAAGCACTTCGGGTCATGATGACCACGGCAGCCGGAGCATCCACGCCGGTCGACGACGAGACGATGATCCGCTTCAAGCTCGACGCAGCGAGAATCCTCAGTCCCCACGCCTCGGCGGTGCTGATCGACCGACAGTTTGCGTTCGATCGTGCGATCGAAGAAGGCGTCGTCGCCGAGAGCTGCGGACTGATCTCCTCCGCCGATCAGTTCATCGAGGCCCACGGCCAACTCGTCGGTGAGGTCGAGATCGACCGCCTCGTCGATCCCGCCAACGTTGCCGAGCAAGGCGGCGTGGCGCTGAAGCTGCTGGTCCTGCATCGCCCCGACCAGCCGAGCAGAGGCCGCGTCGAGATGGTCGACGAGTTCGTCGCACTCTGCGCCGACGCCGGTCTGGCGAGCATCATCGAACCGATCTGCCGCCCTCCCCTCGACGATTCGGTTCCCTGGGACCACGACGACGCCATCGTCGACGCTGCCCGAGAGCTTGGCACCCGGGGCGCCGACCTGTACAAGGGCGAGATGCCGTTGAGCGGTCACGGCGACGAGGCCGAGATGAGCGAGCGCTGTTCCGCCATCGACGCGGCGGTCGGCTCGCCGTGGGTGATCCTGTCGTCTGGCGTCGCCGAAGCCGACTTCCCCCGTGCGATCGAGATCGCCTGCGAGGCGGGTGCCTCCGGGTTCCTTGCCGGGCGTGCCGTGTGGGCTTCGTGCCTCGGTGCCGCCGACGTCGGTGAGTGTCTTGCCGGCCCTGCCGTCGAACGGTTGGAACGCTTTGCGGCGATCGCCGATCGCGCCGTGTCGGCCCGTTCGTGATCAACCCTTCTCTGTCAGGAACCCCCATGTCCACTGCAGTTCTCATCGCCACCGCTCGGCCGACCTTCGATCTTCCCACTGCGACCGCCTACGCCGACGCCGCAGCGGCGCTGCTCACCGATCTCGGGGCCCGGGTGATCCGTCCTGAGGGTCTCGTGATGTCGGTTGACGAGATTCCGGCGGCCAAGGCCTTGCTCGATGACGACGCCGACCTGATCGTGCACGTGTGCGCATCCTTCGCCGATGCCGGCCCGGCACTCGAGCTCTATCACGACCTTGGCCGACCGGTGTTGCTGTGGGCGTTTCGCGAACCGGGAACGCCCGGCGACCGTCTGCTTACGAATTCGTTCTGCGGGGCGAACCTCGCCGCTCATGCCCTGGTGCGCTCCGGTGCCGAGGTGCGGCTCTGTTACGGCAACCCCGATGAACCGGCAGTTCGAGCCGTTCTCGCCGAAGCCCTCGACGGCAGGCTTCCGGAGGCACCGGTGCTTCCGGTCTCGACCGGGGAGCGAGCCTCTCGAGACGTTGCACGTGCGGCGCTCGACCAGCTTCGTGGTCAGCGGATCGGCGTACTCGGCGAGCCTCCCTCGGGTTTCACGCCGAGCGAGTTCGATCCAGACGTGCTGCAGACCCTCTTCGGGCTCGAGGTGGAAGTCCTTGCGCTCGACGCGATGTTCGCCGAGATCGAGAACGTCCGGCGGCCCGAGCGCGATCGCGAGCTTGCCCTGGCGATGGAGTGGCAGCCGAGTCTCGCCGATCTCGAAAACGGTGTGCTCGACACGTTCGCCGCCGTCACGATCGCTCTGCGAGAGTGGCATGAGAACGAGCGTCTCTCGGCCCTGTCGATTCGGTGCTGGCCCGAGTTCCCGACCGAACTCGGGGCCTGCCCCTGCTCGGCGTTGTCACGCCTCGCCGACGAAGAAGTCGCCACCCAGTGTGAGCGTGACGTCTATGGCGCAGCGACGATGCTCTTGATGTCGGCGCTCGGCTCGGGCCCCAGCTACCTGGTCGACACCGTCGAAATGGTCGCCGAGGAGAATCTCGTTCGGTTCTGGCACTGCGGTTCGGCTGCGACCGGACTGGCTGCGGACCCCTCCGATGCCACGCAGTACACCCACTGCAACCGGAAGATCGGGGTCGCGGGCAACTTTGCGCTCCGTCCGGGGCCGGTCATCGCCGTGCGGCTCACCGAAGATCCGGCTCGATCTGGGTCACTCCGCATGCTGATCGCATCGGGCACGGCGCTCGACCGTCCGAATCGATTCCAGGGCAACACCGCCGACGTGGTGCTCGACGTCGACGCGACTCGATTCGTCCAGTCACTCGTGACCGGTGGATTCCCGCACCACACGGTCCTGGCATGGAACGACATTCGCCCCGGTCTGCGAGCCATTGCCGACGAACTCGGCATCCCGGTCGTCGAGTTCTGAATCGCCTGCGATGACCGAAGAGGCGCTCGAGACCACGCTCGATTCACTGCCCAGAACCGAGCGTTCGCACCCGACGAGCTCGGATTGGATCCTGCGGTATGCCCGGGTGGATCGCATCGAACGCGATGCAGTCGATCTCGTCGTCGACGCACTTCTGGCGATCGAACTGGCAGGAACGCCGGGCTGGCTCACCGGTGAGCCCTTGATCGATCAGGGCGTCGAGGTGGCGATGCCCAACCTGCCGACGGATCTCCCGCTCCCGGGAGTCGGCGTTCGCCCCTTCCGGTGCCGGGTCGAGATCGTCGGTCCTGCGGCCGTGCGCCTCGTCATCGCCCCCACCGACGCGAGAGTGTTCGGCGAGCCGTCGACCTGGCTCGGCATCGTCACGGCGCCGCGAACCGGCCCGGTGTCGGGGCAGATCAGCGTCGTCGACGACACGGTGGTCATCGATGCTCCCCAGTGTCGATTGGCCATCGGACTCGCACCGTTCCGCATCGAGTTCGGTGATCCGGAAGAGCCGATACTCCGAACGGCGGAACGGTTGCGCCAGGTCGCCGGGTTCCCGATGGCCCCGCCGGTGCGGTTCGGCGAGCAGTGTTCGGGTTCGCCAGAGCGGCGAATCATCATCAATCTCGAGCTCGGCACCGACGAGCAGATCCTGGGGTTCGGCGAGCAGTTCTCTCGTGTGGTCAAGAACGGCCAGCAGCTGTTGCTGCGATGCGAAGATGCGTTGGGTACCGGGACTGGCCTGGCCTACAAGCCGGCTCCGGTGTGGCACTCCACTCGTGGCTACACCGGCTTCGTCAACACCGGTGCCGAGATCTCGGTCGACGTCGGTCATGTTCGTCCGAGCGTGCTTTCGCTCGACGTCGCCGACGAGGCGCTCGACCTCTACGTGCTCGGAGGGCACGACCCGGCAACCAGGCTGGCGGATTACACGACCCTCACCGGCCGGGGAGAGCGACCACCCCTGTGGGCGTTCGGGTACTGGCTCGGCCGCTGCCGGTATCACTCCGCCGACGAGATGCTGGCCGTCGCCGATGGCATGAGTCGACGCGACATCCCACTCGACGTGCTGCACGTCGATCCCGACTGGTTGGTGGTCGACCGGCTCAACACCGACTTCATCTGGAACACCGACCGATTCGGTGATCTCGACCGGTTCGTCGCCGACCTCGCCGACCGCTCGACCCGGCTGTCGATGTGGGAGGTTCCCTACCTCGACCCGATCTCGCCTCGGTACGCCGAAGCCGAAGCGGCGGGATTCCTGCTCCGGACGTCATCGGGCGCAGTTGCCGAACTTCGGGGCACCCCGACACCTGACGGGCGGCATCGTGGCCTGCTCGATGTCACCAACCCCGAGGCGGTTCGGTGGTGGCAGGGGATGCACGCGCCGTTTCTCGATGCTGGAGTCGCCGTGTTCAAGACCGATTTCGGCGAAGGATGCCCGGACGACGCGGCGGCTGTCGATGGCACGCCGTCGAACCATCTGCACAACCTCTATCCGTTGCGCTACAACGCCGCGGTGAGCGACGCGATTCGCGATCGCACCGGTCGTGCGCCCCTGGTGTGGGGGCGCAGCGGGTGGGCCGGATCTCACCGCTATCCAGGTCAGTGGGGTGGCGACGCGGAGTCGACCGTCGCCGGCATGCAGGCCACGCTCCGGGGTGGACTCTCGCATGCCCTGTCGAATCCGGGGTTCTGGAGCCACGACATCGGTGGATTCTTCGGCCCCGAACTGACCCCGGGTCTCTACGTTCGTTGGACCCAGTTCGGAGCGCTGTCGCCACTGATGCGTGCTCATGGGTTGCGCCAACGAGAGCCGTGGGCGTTCGGAGCAGACGCGATGGCCATCGCCCGCGACTGGATCCGGTTCCGCTACTCGCTGCTGCCGTATCTGTGGCAGGTCGCAGGACAAGTCGCCGAGCTCGGTCTGCCGATGATGCGACCACTGGTGCTTGCCTTCCCCGACGACCCGATCGCCCCGTGGATCGACGACCAGTTCCTGCTTGGTGACGACCTGCTGGTGGCACCGGTGCTCGACGACGGCATGCGAACGGTGCGTCGTCGGGTGTACCTGCCTGCCGGTCGGTGGTTCGATCTCGAGACCGATGAGCCGGCGGACGGGCCGGGATTCGTGACGATCGACGTGACGATCGACAAGATGCCGGTGTTCGTCCGCGAAGGAGCTCGACTGCCGCGAATCGACGTCGATGCCGGTGTACGCCGGACCGACGACCTTCTCGATCAGGTCTGGACGTTGCATGTCTACGGCAGCGCCACCTCGACCGATCGTTGCCCGAAGATCGTCGGCTTCGACGGGAACCCGCTCGAATCGATGCCCGTCATACGCCACGGCACGCCACCTCTCTGATCACCCCCGATCCCGCTCTTCGAAAGGCTTCATCACCATGACGCAGTCACCGACCATCCACAGGATCGCCATCATCGGACTCGGCAAGATGGGCGGCGGCATCGCCCGTAACCTCGCCCGCGATTCCCGGTTCGATGTCCGTGTGTTCGATCTCTCGGCCGAGGCCGTTGCCCGCTGTGTCGAGGTCGGCGCGACTGCGGCGGCGAGCATCCCCGACGCGGTGAGCGAAGCAGACCTCGTGGTGTCCAGCCTGCCGATGCCCGCCCATGTCCGTGAGACGTATGTGGGCGTCGTGCCGCACCTGACCGAGCGCGCCGTCGTCATGGACACCTCGACCATCGACCCTGACACCGCTCGAGCGGTCGCCGACCTGGTCGGCGAGCACCGATTCGTGTCCTGCCTGCTCGGCAAGGGGCCGGCCCAGGCAGAGTCGGGCGAACTTCCGCTGTTCGTCGGTGGGGCGTCGGACGCGCTCGATCGGCTCGAGCCGGTGTTCGAATGCATCGGCGACACCGTGCACCGGTTGGGCACCGTCGAGGCGGCGACGGCGTTCAAACTGGTGTCGAACCTGATCGGGATGACCAACCTCGCAGTTCTGGCCGAGGGATACGCCCTCTGCCGGCGGGCCGGAGTGAGCAACGACGCGTTCACCGAGTCGCTCGCCGACACCGGCGCCTGGTCGTATCAGGCCGAGGTCCGACTGCCATGGATGATCGCCGACGACTTCGATCCCCGGTTCCCGGTGTCGTTGGGACTGAAGGACCTGTACCTCGCGCTCGAGATGGCAGCCCGGTGGGGGATGGCAGCTCCGGTTGGGGCCGCAGGTATGTCCCAGCTGGCCAGCGCCGTGGCCAATGGGCACGGGGATTGCGACGTCGACGTCATTCTCGAGGTCGTCGACCCGCTTCGCTCGGCCCGGGACCGTTGACCTCCACCAACGACTCGATCAGGAAAAATGATTGAACCCTCTCAGAGCTGGTAAAGAAGTTTGCATGCGATCCGACGGGTACCCATGAGGATGGTGGAGTGATCACCTCTGAGCGACCATTCGTTCACGAGGCCCTGATGATCGAATCTGATTCGGCTCTGGTTGCTCGTTCGCGCTCGTTCATCGAGGAAGGCTTCGACGTTGGCGAACCGGTGCTGATCGTGGCCCCTCCGTCGACGCTCGAACTCTTGCGAAACGACATCGGCCGGTCCATCGAGCAGGCTGCGGTGTTCGAAGACGCCGAGGAATGGTGGAAGGGTCCGCACGCCACGATGGCGGCGTACGTGGCCAGCATGGAAGAGCTCCGCCATCATGAGGAGCGGTGGCGCCTGCTGGCCCAACCGACATGGCTCGAGGGGCCAAACGGCCAGTACTGGAGCCGGTTCGAGTCGGTCGCGCACGTGGCCCTCGCCGACTACCGCTATCACAGCCTGTGTGTGCACGATTGCCGCACCCTGCCGGCATCGGCGATCGAGACGGCACGGTGTACACATCCGCTGATCGACGACGGTACCGGCACGACCGTTTCTCCCGACTGGCTGGAGCCGGCAGAGTTTCTTCGCTCGGTCGAGCCGCCCATCCACTCGGCGGCGGAGTCGGCGTGTTCGCAGATCGTTGCCGATCTGCGCTCGGCCCGAGCTTTTGCCAGCGAGGTCGCCGTTTCTGCGGGCCTCGATGCCGCACGCTGCACTGACGTCGCGTTGGTCGTCAACGAGTTGGTCGCAAACGCCCTCGATCGCGCCGATCATGCCGCGATCGTGACGTGGATCGAAGGGAATGAACTCGTCGTCCAGGTGTGTGACGAGGGTCCCGGCTTCGATGCAACGTACGCCGGGTATCTCGTGCCCTCGCCCCGGTCGGGACGAGGACGAGGGCTGTGGTTGGCTCGCAGTCTCGCCGACGACCTGCGGATCGATGCGCCACCGGGGAGTGTCTGCGTCCAGACCCATTGGAGTGCGGCCTGACGCCGAGCACTTCGCTCCGCCCAGGTGAGGCGATTAGCGTCGAACACATGCCCGACGACATGACGCTGTTCGATGTGATCTACAACTGCCGAGCGATGCGGCGGCTCGACACCCGTGAGGTACCAGAGGCCGATCTGCTGAAGCTGGTGGATGCCGCCAACCAGGCAGCGAGCGGCGGGAACCAACAAAAAGGTCGCTGGCTCATCGTGAGGGATCCGGCCCAGAAGAAGGCCATCGCCGATCTGAACCATCAGGTGAGTCACGACTACGTCCAAGCCAGGATCGATCGAGGCGAAGCGCTGCCGCACCACGCTCAGGAAGCCCGAGCTCGCATGCTCGATTCAGTGCTCTATCTTGCCGAGCACATGCACACCTATCCAGCCCTTGTCGTCGCCTGCCTCGAGTTCGACGAACGGCCGGAGAACATCGCGTCGATGAGCGGTTCGATCTGGCCCGGAGTACAGAACCTGCTGCTCGCGGCGCGAGCGCTGGGCCTGGGTGCCCTCCCGACCACGTACGCCATCAACCGACGAGAGCAGTTCGAGGCGATCCTCGAACTGCCGGAGCACATGGCGGCCTACGCGTTGATTCCTGTCGGGTACCCGCTCGGGAACTTCGGACCGGTCACTCGGCGCCCGGTCGAGGAGATCGTCCGGTTTGACCGTTGGTCCTGAACGGGGCCGAATGATCAGCGCATTGTCGCTGTCGAGGCGGTCTGGGGTAGATTACAGACATTCGTGCCCTTCGGGCACCCGAGGAAGGTTGGCCTGTGGTGGATCCCCGCGCTGTGCTCGATGTGCTCGAGCGTGCCGTGATCGTGACTGATCCTGCCGGCCACATTCTCCTCTGGAACCGCGCCGCCGAGAGCTTCTACGGATGGGCCGAGCACGAGGTGCTCGGACGCTCCATCCTCGACGTCCTCGCGCCACCGCATCAGGCCGAAACCGATGCATCCGATCTGGCGCAACTGGCCGGTGGGTCGTCGAAGACCGGCGATCGACTGGTCGTCGGGCGCGACGGCAACGAGATCCGAGTCCACACGTTCACCTCGCCGATGGTGGACGCCGATGGCAAGGTCATCGCGATCGTCGGCTCGTCCGAAGACGTCGGCGATCGTCGGCTCCGGGAGCAGAAGGCCCGTGACCTGTCGGAGCATTTTCGGGCGGCGCTGGCGGCCGGCGGGCTCGGAACCTGGCGCTGGGACATCGCGTCGGGCGAGACGGTCTGGGACCCCCACATGGAGCAGCTCTTCGGCATCGGTGAAGGCTGTTTCGATGGCAGCTTCGACACCTATGTGTCGCTGTTGCACCCCGACGACAGCGCCGCGGTGCTCGCAACCATCACCGAAGCCGTCCGAACGAAGTCCCGCTTCCGGGTCGAGCACCGGGTCGTGCATCCCGACGAGTCGGTTCGATGGATCGGTGGTGTCGGCGGCGTGACGACCGACGAGTTCGGCAGCGTCGTCGGCATGGTCGGCTGTTCGATGGACGTCACCGATCGTGTCCAGCAGGAGTCCGAACTCCGGCGGCTCACCGACATGGCCGAACAGGCCGCCGAGAGTGAGCGGCTTCAGCGGGAGCGACTCGAATTCCTCGCCTCGATCAACACCGCACTGAATCGGTCGACGACCATCGCCGAGCTGATGGAGAACGTGACTCGGCAGGCAGTGCCGCGTCTCGGTGACTGGTGCACGATGCATGTCGTGACGGGCGACGGGCGGGCGGCGCCCGAAGTGGTGATCGCCCACGTCGACGAAAAGACGGAGCAGTACGCACGAGAACTCCATCACCGATTCCCCTACGACCCGGAAGCGACGACGGGTGTCCCGGCGGTCATCCGAAGCGGTCGTTCCGAGTTCTATCCCGAGATCTCCCCTGACCTCCTCGCGGCAAGCGACCTCGCTCCAGAGGCTCGTGACGTCGTCACCCGACTCGAATTGAGCTCGGCGATCACCGTGGCCATGAAGAAGCGCACTCGTGTGGTCGGGGCGCTCCAGTTCATCGCGACCTCCTCGTCACGCCGCTATACCAGCGACGACCTGGCCTTGGCCGAGACCGTGGCTGCTCGAATCGCTTCGAGCATCGAGAACCTTCGCCTGCATGCCGAGCAGCGAGAGATCGCCCGCACGTTGGAGCGCAGCCTGCTCCCGAGCTCGCTCCCCGAGGTGCCGGGTATCGATGTCGCCGTTCGCTACTGGCCGAACGGTGAGATCAACGAGGTCGGCGGCGATTTCTACGACCTGTTCGCCATGGAAGGCGAAGGCCACTTCGCTCTGGTGCTCGGCGACGTGTGCGGCACCGGGCCGTCGGCGGCGGCACTTACCGGGCTGGCTCGCCACACGATTCGTGACAGTGCCTGGCACGACGACGGCCACGAGGCCGTGCTGCACTCGCTCAACCGGGCGGTTCGTCGCTCGGGCCATCAGACGTTCCTCACCTGTGTCTACGGCACCATCGACACCACGCCAGAGGTCACGACCTTGACGGTGACGTGTGGCGGCCATCCGTTGCCGACGCTGGTGAGAGATGGCGAGCCGTCGCCGATCGGTCTGCCGGGGAGGCTGATCGGAAGCTTCGACGACACCGATGTGCACCCGGTCACCATGGACCTGTTGCCCGGTGACGTCATCGTCTTCCATACCGACGGGGCGACCGACGTCATTCCCCCGCATGGTCTCGACGAAGCCGAGTGGCGCGACGTGGTGGCCGAGGCGGCGCGGCGCGGCGGCGACGCCGAGGAGATCGCCGACAGCATCAAGGAATTGCTCGGCACGATCCTCCCCTTCGAGGAGCGCAACGACGACATTGCCCTGCTCGTGTCGGTCGTCGGCGGCGGCGCAATGAACGAGTCGGACGTGGCAACGACGTAGGCTCGGGCGATGACCGACATCGCCACCAACTCCGAGGCGCCGGTACTCGACCGGCTGTCGATGCTCGACCGGTTTCTGCCCGTGTGGATCATCGCCGCCATGGGCGTCGGCATCGGATTGGGCCGACTCTTTCCCGACCTCGACGATGCCCTCGAGGCGGTCAAGATCGGCACCGTGTCACTGCCGATCGCCATCGGGCTCCTCCTGATGATGTATCCGGTGTTGGCCAAGGTCCGGTACTCCAAGATCGACGAAGTCGCCGCCGACCGGAAGCTGATGGTGAGCTCGCTGTTCTTGAACTGGGTGCTCGGTCCGGCGCTGATGTTCGCCTTGGCGTGGATCTTCCTTCCCGACCTTCCCGACTATCGAACGGGACTGATCATCGTCGGGCTCGCTCGATGCATCGCCATGGTCCTGATCTGGAACGATCTCGCCTGTGGTGATCGGGAGGCCGCTGCGGTGCTCGTCGCCATCAACTCGGTGTTCCAGATCGTGGCCTACGCGCTCCTCGGTTACTTCTACCTCGAACTGCTTCCGGGATGGCTCGG
>RCMY010003179.1_pt1 | contig 14641 bp, 14 predicted proteins | sample 2041341 | NCBI WGS metagenome assembly RCMY01 (sample SAMN09708234, study PRJNA481090) | Marine sediment metagenome, whole genome shotgun sequencing project.
ATATCGCACTTTGATACCTCTCCCGATTTTACGGGAACGGACGTAAATCCCCAGATCATCGAGAATTACGATGGTAAGGATATCGTTCTCAACGCTTTGGACAACATCGTACTTTCCCCAGATTATTTTGAGGATTTACTGCAATACAAGGGACAGACCTTGATTACCACAGACGGTACTACGCTTTTGGGAGCCGACGACAAGGCCGGCATCACCGAAATCGTGACGGCCATGGAATACCTGGTCGACCACCCGGAAATCAAACATGGGAAAATCCGGATTGGCTTCACCCCCGATGAGGAAATAGGACGCGGCGCCCACCTTTTCGATGTCGACAAATTCGGAGCGGAATGGGCTTACACGCTGGACGGCAGCCAGATCGGGGAACTCGAATATGAAAATTTCAATGCGGCAAAAGCCAAGGTAACCATCTCTGGAAAAAGTGTTCACCCCGGCTATGCCAAAAACAAAATGGTTAACGCCATTAGTATCGCTACGGAATTCCTGGAAATTCTTCCACCGGAGGAAACGCCCCAGAACACCGAAGGCCGAGAGGGATTTTTCCACGTTCACCAGCTAAAGGGCGAAATCGAACATGCGGAATTCGAAATGATTATCAGGGACCATGATGAGGAACAGTTCAAAAAACGGAAACAATTAGTTCTTGATATCGGGCGGAAGCTGAATAGTATACACGGTGATTGCCTAGCCTTGGAGATCGAAGACCAGTATTTCAACATGCGCGAAAAGGTCGAACCTGTAATGCATATCGTCGATATTGCCAAAGAAGCTATGGAAGCTGTTGGCGTCACCCCAATTATTAAACCGATACGTGGGGGTACCGATGGGTCGCAATTAAGCTATATGGGATTGCCCTGCCCCAACATCTTCGCAGGTGGCCATAATTTTCATGGAAAATATGAGTATGTGCCCGTCGAGAGCATGCAGAAAGCGGTGGAGGTTATTGTAAAGATTTGTGAAATTGTAGCGACAAAAAAGTAGGGAAACCGAACACTGCAGAATGATTACGAATTGCAGTCCGCAGGTTGGCCGATCTGAGCTTTGCCCGCTGCCTGCGCTCGGGATGGAGACGTTCCACGGTCTTTAAAAAATTTGACCGCCTGAAAGCCGCAAGAGCTTCCGTTATAAATTATGAAATTTAGTCAAAGTTTAGTTTCATGGTCAAATCATGGGCAACTTCCATCCGTTCTGATAGTTCGCTTTCAAATATTGGTTGGCTTCTTTTTCCTTAAACTCCCCGGCGGATTCATCCCAGTAAATGCGATTGCCAGTTTTAAAGGCCGCGTTGCCCATATGCGATACAACGGCAGCGTCATAACCAACTTTTATGGGGGCGTTCAATGCTGAAGCATCCCTGCTTTTTACAGCTTCGATAAAGTTAACGGTGTGCAGATCGAGTCCATTCGCGCCTCCCGTGCCGTGTGATTGGGCTTCTATTTTCGGTATACCGGGTTTATCCCATCCCTGGAACTCCTCTTCGGGAATAATCTCCCATCCGTTACGGTCGACGACCAAAGTGCCTGTGTTGCCAATAAATGCTACGCCATGATTCCTACCGTAATTACCGCCGTCTATGCCAGTGGCGTGTTCCCACAAAATCGAAAATCCATCATATTCATAAACCGTCTGTAAGGTATCGGGGGTTTCGGAAGCATCATCGGGATAGGCAAATTTCCCACCCAAAGCCATGACGGATTTAGGCGTGCCGGCCTTCATTCCGTATAAGGCATAATCCAACATATGCACGCCCCAGTCGGTCATCAGACCGCCAGCATAATCCCAGAACCAGCGAAAATTAAAATGGAAGCGGTTAGGATTGAATGGTCTTTCGGGCGCGGGGCCCAACCACATCTTGTAATTTACATCTTCCGGTACGGCCGAATCGGGCAGTACGGGAACGGGCTTCATCCAACCTTGATACGCCCAGGCTTTGGCCAAACGGATATTACCCAATTTCCCGGAGTGTACAAAATTAATGGCATCCACAAAATGCGGCTGGCTACGTTGCCATTGTCCGACCTGTACCATCCGGTCGCTGGCACCTACATAGTTCAACATAATATTACTTTCTTGAACGGAGTTGGCGATCGGCTTTTCACAGTACACATCTTTGCCGGCCTGCAGGGCATCGGTCAGCATTAGGCAATGCCAATGGTCGGGAGTGCCGATGATGACGACATCAATATCTTTATTTTCCAAAAGTTTTCGATAATCCCTATACCACATCGGTTTTTTGATGCCAGCCTTTTCTAAATCGGCGGTTCGGGACTTCAGCACATTTTCATCGACATCGCAGAGAGCGATAACATTGGTCTCGCTGATCTTCAGCATAGAACTGAGGTCACTAAATCCCATGCCCTTGCAACCGATAAGACCAACATTGATGCGGTCGTTTGCCCCAACCGGCTTGCGTATCGTGGCCAAAAGTTCCATAGGGAACATGAATGCGGCACTGGAACCAGCCAGTGCCAAGGTGCTTTTTTTGATGAAGTTTCGTCTGTTTCTGAGCATAATATTGGATTCGTTCATAGATGGAACAAGGTACTAAATTCTAAAACATTTACTCTATTCCTCCATCAAAATCCTCGGAACCTGCAAAAATTCCCCCCGACGTTTCGGGACTCAACATCCCCCGAAACTTCAGCCCAAAAATTACTACATGCCCAAAGAACAAGAAATCGATAAAGGCGAAGATTTAACATTGCTCACAAAAAAAAGCACCGATTAAAAAACCGATGCCTTAAAATGTTCTGAACCTTGCTCCTACTTCTTCTCGGGCGTGTTCAATTTCTTGCTCAATTCCATGGAAATGGAAGAGCGGTCGAATTTGAGTTTTCCGGCCATGGTTTCCAAGATACAGGAGAAATCCTTATCGTTAAGGTCCAAGATCTTGCCATGAAGTCCACTTTTAGTTATTACGCGATCGCCCTTTTTCAGTTCGGCAGCGAATTTCTTTTCATCCTTCGAACGTTTCATTTGCGGGCGGATCATAAAAAAATACGCCACCACAAAAATTAAGATCATCGGAAGAAACTGTCCTATATCACCCATTATTTATTTCTATTTTCTTGGTTAGTGTTCTACTTTGTTGGTTTACAAGTAAAGCTTTGTCTTTTGTTCTATTGACTTCGCCCTAAAGGAGGTAAGACCTACCTTCCGGCAGGTCTTAAATCAACCTATTTTAAAATAATATGTATATCGTTCCTGCCCATTCATCAACAGGTTCAAGATAAATCCGATGGTTTACGACGTCGGACCTACCGGACCGGCATTCTTCGGATTTACAAAAGCCTTGATACGCAACATCTCCGAACCTTTCTCGGTATTTGCGTTAACAGTGATGGTCTTGCTTACCTGATTCTGTCCGGATCCGTTGAATTTTACCAACAATTCCCCGGTCTCACCTGGTGCGATAGGATCTTTAGGAGGGTTCGGCACCGTACAGCCACACGAGCTTGTTGCGTTGGTTATAATCAAGGGCGCATTTCCGGTATTGGTGAACTTGAATACGGTCTCTTGGGCCGCACCCTGCTCGATCGTACCAAAATCGTGCTCTGCTTTTTCGAATTCCATTACGGGAATCTGCTTGCCGGCCTCATCCCGTTCGGCCGCTTGGGCCACATTGTCGGACTTTATCTTGTTCGAGGCATTGTCTTTACAAGATGTAAAAGCCATCATAGAAATGGCACTTAGAACTAAAATTGCTTTTTTCATGGTCTGTACTATTTAATTTGATTGCAAAATTAATGAAAATTTTATAAGTAATATTTCGTCGATTAAAACGAACATACATCCCCTTAACGCATAAATTTTAATTTTATTGAGTACGCTAAATAAGTCCCCTACCGATTTTGTTCAATTTCTTTTCAGACTTGTATTCCCTGACCAGATTATCGAGTATCCCATTAATAAAAATACTGCTTTTGGGGGTCGAGTATTCCTTGGCAATTTCAAGGAATTCGTTAATGGTCACTTTTTCTGGAATAGTAGGGAAGTTCAAAAGCTCGCAAATGGCCATTTTTAATAGGATGGAGTCCATATCAGCGATACGGTCTTTATCCCAATTGGGCGTTTTTCCCTCGATTTCCTTCGTCAATTCGGCATCTTTGAGCAAGGTTTTGGTCAACAATTTTTGTGCAAAATCCATATCCGCATCATCCTTCAATAATCGCGGTAGGAAAAAAGATTCCGGACGGTTTTCGTTCGCTTTTTTGAACAATTTTAAAATAAAAGTGTTAACAATGGGGATGTCATCCACCCAGGTCAACTTGTCATCCTCGAAATATTCGTAAATCTTATCATTGGGAGCAATAACTTCCTTAAAAAGGGATGTCATAAAATCCTTATCCTCTTCATAAGAACTTTTCCCGGAGGACATATATTTGGAATATAAAGGATGGTCGACCGTTTCTTTGTACAAAATTTTCACATACTCATCGTTCAGGTACCAATTTTTGAGTTTGCGTTTTTTGAGTTCCGCTTTTAAGGCCTCATTGTTGACCAACTGGAGCAGCAGCCTGTTGTTTACGAATTTTTCCTGATCGGGATAGGTGTCGGATTCCGTCGCCAAATACTTATTCGAGGATAGTTTCAACTGTTGCCCGGCCCTCTGATGAATTTCGATCATCAAGCTCAACATCAACAAGTAGAGATTGTACATACTTTCAATACTATACCGCAAGAATTTCTGCTGTTTTTCCAAAGAATCGTCCTTTGATTGGGTCAGGGCGTAAATGCACTGCATAACCTTGATTCTAATGTGTCTTCGTGTCAACATACGGTAAAGAACTTTTGGAATAGTATTACTTCTTTTTCAAGCGGCAAAAATAGGAAAAGAAGTTGGTTTCTTGGCCCTTGATTCTTGTTTCTTGGTTATCTTTGGCCCATTCAAAATTTATTTCCAAGTACACGTATCGCTCATCTGCATGAAGGAACTTAAACACCTCAATAAATATTTTAAAAAATACTGGCAGAAATTGCTGGTAGGCGTCGTTATTACCATCATCGCCAGGATGTTGCAATTGGTAATGCCATCCTATGTAAATAAATCCATCGGCGTGGTCGAGCAGTTTATGGATTCGGAAATTGCCGAATCGGAGGCAAAGGGACTGCTTTTAAAATTTATACTTATCATCGTCGGGGCCGCACTATTATCGGGATTTTTCACCTTTTTAATGCGCCAAACCATAATCAATGTATCCCGCTACATCGAGTACGACCTGAAGAACGAGGTGTTCGACCATTACCAATTGTTGAGCCTAAATTTTTATAAGAAGAACCGCACCGGTGACCTGATGAACCGCATCAGTGAAGATGTGAACCAAGTGCGCCTTTACGCCGGCCCGGCCTTGATGTACGGAATAAATACGGTCACTCTTTTCGCCTGTATCATTCCTATTATGTTCTTTACCGCGCCGACGCTGGCCGCCTATGCGCTGATTCCCCTACCCATCTTGTCCATATTAATTTATCAGATCAGCAAGATAATCCATAAACGCAGCACGGTCGTACAACAATTTCTATCGACACTTTCCACCTTTACCCAAGAAGTATTTTCAGGCGTATCGGTCATCAAGGCCTATGCCCTGGAGCCTCAGATCAACGCCGAACTAGGAGGCCTCGCTTTGGAAGGAAAAAATAAAAGTATGGATCTGGCGAAAATTAACGCCTGGTTCTTCCCGTTAATGGTGCTGTTGATCGGCATAAGCAACATTTTCGTCATTTATATCGGTGGAAAACAATTTATCGACGGTGAAATCGAATCGGTCGGGGTGATTGCGGAATTCATCCTTTACGTAAATATGCTCACATGGCCCGTGGCCATTATCGGTTGGTTGACCTCGATCGTTCAAAGGGCAGAAGCTTCACAGAAACGGATTAACGAATTTTTGTTGGAGACACCGAGTATTGTTAATACGGTGCATGAAAGTACACCAATCAAAGGAAAAATCGAATTTAAGAATGTGACTTTCACGTATGAGGACACCGAAATTACGGCTCTCAAAAATCTATCTTTTACCATCAATGCCGGTGATACCGTGGCTATTCTCGGCAAAACCGGATCGGGCAAGTCCACCATATTAGATTTGATGGCACGACTCTACGATGTGACTTCGGGCGAAATTTTAATCGATGACAAGCCCATCCAGCAGTTGAACATCATTAGTTTACGACAGGCTATTGGCGCAGTGCCCCAAGATGCATTTCTGTTCTCCGATTCTATAAAGAACAACATCAAGTTCGGCAAGGAAGACGCCACGGACGAGGAAGTCGCCGAAGCCGCCAAAGAGGCCGTAGTACACCAGAATATTATGGGTTTTTCAAAAGGATATGATACGGTACTTGGCGAAAGAGGCATTACGTTAAGCGGAGGCCAGAAACAACGGGTTTCTATTGCCCGCGCCCTATTGAAGGACCCACAGATCTATCTTTTCGACGATTGCCTTTCCGCGGTCGATACGGAAACGGAAGAGCAAATCTTGAACAACCTCAAGAAAGCTTCTGACAAGAAAACCACGCTTCTAGTCAGTCATCGGATATCTTCTGCCAAGAACGCCGATAAGGTACTTGTGCTCAGCGATGGAGAACTCCTACAAGAAGGAACTCATAATCAACTCAACACGAAAGAGGGATACTACAAAGAACTATATATTACGCAGTTGTCCGATAATGCGTCATAAATTTTAAAAAGAAGCCACGTAAAGAAAACAGGAAAATTGTTGCTGTATTGACTTTTTTTTTCCACTTTTGAACATATACAACCAACAAGTAGAGAGATGGAAGGGAAAAATTCAATAGACCAGGAGGAAATTCACTCCAAAGTGATGCGTGCGGGCAGAAGAACCTATTTTTTCGATGTACGCAGTACCAAAGCGGGCGATTATTATCTAACGATCACCGAAAGCAAAAAATTCACCCACGATGACGGGTCTTTTCACTACAAAAAACACAAGATATATCTCTATAAAGAGGATTTTGAGGATTTCCGAGCAAATGTCGAAGAAATGATGGACTTTATCATCGACGAAAAAGGAACCGAAGTCATATCTGAAAGACATCAAAAGGATTTTAAAAAAGAGGTTGAAGAACCTAGTGAAAACGGGGAAGCCAAATCGACGGATAGTTTTACGGATGTCAGTTTCGACGATATTTGAAATTCAAAGATCTATCCAAAATTCAAAATTCCAATTTTTGCTTACTCAGCTTTGGCTTAACTGACAAAGAGGGACAGGTGGCGAGGTCTCAACTCGAAAACCCAAAACAAACTCAGTACTATAGGCCCTATTTTTTGGGCCTATTTGTATTTTTCCCATGAAAGGCCATCCTATTTTAAGCTAACATCTTTATATCTCTTGACATACCGTTTCGGATTACCTACATTTATAACCTCACCAAAGTAACTATTGTATGAAAAATCTACTATTTGTAACTGTCCTTTTACTACTTCAAATCGGTTTCTCCCAAGACAGTCTTGACCTCAGCTACTATCTTCCCCAAGATATTAGCTACGACCAATCCATACCGACCCCAAAAGAGATCATAGGGCACGAGGTCGGTGAATGGCATGTTACCCATGATAAGCTCGTGTTCTATATGCAGGCCTTGGCCGAGGCGAGCGACCGGATCAGTATTGAAAACCGGGGCGAAACCTTTGAGGGAAGACCGCTTTTGCTGCTCATAATAACGGCACCAGAAAACCACCAAGATATTGACAAAATCCGTCAAGACCATATCGCCCTTTCCGAAAATGGCGGTGGCACTCTCAATCTGGATACGATGCCGATAGTAGTTTATCAAGGTTTTTCCATTCATGGTAACGAGCCTAGCGGATCCAATGCCGGGCTGGCTTATGCCTATTATCTGGCCGCCGCACAAGGTTCCCAAATCGAGGGACTTTTGGAAAACACGGTCATTTTGATGGATCCATCCTTCAATCCAGACGGGCTGCAACGCTTTGCCTATTGGGCGAACAGCAATAAAAGCCACAACTTGAATTCCGATAGCAACGACAGGGAATTCCATGAAGTTTGGCCAGGCGGGAGGACCAACCACTATTGGTTCGATATGAATCGCGACTGGCTGCCCGTACAACTGCCTGAAAGCCGTGCCCGCATCGCATCCTTCCATAAATGGATGCCCAACATTCTGACCGACCACCACGAAATGGGCACGAATTCCACATTCTTTTTTCAGCCGGGGGAGCCTACACGGGTACATCCATTGACCCCTAAAATGAACCAAGAACTTACCGCCGAAATCGGGACCTATCATGCCAAGGCGTTGGATAGTATTGGGTCACTGTACTATTCCGAAGAAGATTACGACGACTTCTACTATGGAAAAGGTTCGACCTTTCCCGATATCAACGGGGGCGTCGGCATCCTATTCGAACAAGGCAGTTCAAGGGGCCATTTACAAGAAAGTGAAAACGGTATCTTGAGCTTTCCGTTCACCATTCGCAACCAGCTGGTCACGGCCTTATCTACGGTCAAGGCGGCCCAAGCGATGCGGGTAAAGATGTTGGATTATCAGCGGAAATTTTTCACGGATATGGGCATCGAATCCGCCATTGGTCGCGACAAAGCCTTGGTCTTCGGCGATAGCAAAGATGCTGCAAAGACCTGGCACTTCGCGGAAATTTTACAACGCCAGAAAATCAAGTTTCATCATCTTTCCAAAGATGTCCGCCTCAATGGAAAAGACTATAAAAAAGGATACAGTTATGTAGTGCCGAAAATCCAGAAAAACTACCGTCTGATCAAGGCTATGTTCGAAAAGCGGACCAGCTTTATCGATAGTATATTCTATGACGTTTCCGCTTGGACGCTTCCCTTGGCCTTCAATCTCGATTATACCGAATTGCGGTCCTTGGGCATTGCCGGGGAAGAAGTTTCCGAGCTATCCCCTTTGACCGGCAGTCTAGATGCCCAGAGCGATTATGCCTACCTCTTCGAATGGAACGAATATTACAGTCCGAAAGCCCTGAACCAAATTGCGAATAAAGGCGTGCGTGCCAAGGTAGCCAAAGCTCCCTTTAGCCTTGAAGGAAAGGAATACGGCTACGGGACGATCATGATCCCGGTTCAGCAACAAGAGTTAGATACCGCCGAACTTTACGAATTTTTAAAGGAAGTTGCCCTAGAAAGCAAAATCGAGATTACTGGCGTAAGCACGGGACTCACCAAGGGCATAGATTTAGGAAGCAACGATTTTGACCCCATAAAGAAACAAAAGGTTGCCCTGTTGGTCGGTGAGGGAGTCCGCTCTTACGATGCCGGGGAAATCTGGCATGTGTTCGACACCCGATACGACATGAACATCACCAAAATCGATACGGAATATTTCGATTCTGTCGACCTGAACGAGTATACCGATCTGATCGTCCCGAGTATGGGCAAGGACGGACTTTCGAAAAAGCAGTCCGAAAAATTGAAGGCATGGGTCAAGCAGGGAGGTACGTTGATCGGCTACCGTGATATGGCGGAATCCTTCGAAAAAAACGGACTTATGGAATTGAAATTCAAGAAAGACACTTTGACTGCCAAAACCATCACTTTTGGCCAAAAAAAGGATTTCGAAGGTGCGCAGGTTACCGGGGGCGCCATTTTCGAGGCCAAAATCGATCTTTCGCATCCTATCAATTACGGATATAAAAACGATAGGCTACCCCTATTCCGAAATACGAACGTGTATATCGAGCCCGATAAGGACAGTTACAACAATCCCATTCAATACACCGATAGCCCCCTGATGAGCGGCTACATTTCAGAGGAAAACCTCGATATGCTTAAAAACAGCGTCCCGTTTCAGGTGCAACGTTCTGGCAAAGGTCGTGTCGTCGTTTTCACCGATAACACCAATTTTAGGGCTTTTTGGTACGGCACGAACAAGCTGTTGATGAACGCCATCTTTTTTGGGGATAGTATGTGAAAGTCGGCATCCTATTTTTCACTAAAGGTCAATTTAAAGGTGTGAAAAATCCGTTTCCTATGTTTTTCAGAGGGTAACTTAAAGGGCTTTGGAATCAAGAAATTTTAAGGCCGTTGGCAACGGATGTTTCCGGCTGTAGCAGCACCACATCCTTACCGTCGACGGCACCCAAGATGAGGCATTCGCTCATAAAGTTGGCTATCTGTTTTTTGGGGAAGTTGATTACGGCTACCACCTGCCTGTTCAAAAGTTCATCCTTTTTATAACGACCGGTTATTTGGGCGGATGATTTTTTGATACCGATTGCCTCCCCAAAATCCACATGAACTTGATAGGCAGGTATACGGGCTTCAGGGAAATCGTTTACACTTACAATGGTACCTATGCGGATGTCCAATTTGGTGAAATCGTTCCAAGCTATGATATCGGTCATTTCGAAAAGTTGAAATTTGGCTTATCTTGCAAACATGGAAATTAAATAATAGCCATCCATATAACAAATAAATCCCATAATTACTGTTTTAATAATTTATAGTTAATTCTCTCATGGCACGAACACCCAGCAATATGCTTCCCCTCGGAACAACGGCCCCCGATTTCAGCCTCACGGATACCGTAACAGAAAAAACCCTAAACCTGCAGGCCTTGAAAGGCGATAAGGGAACGGTAATCATGTTTATCTGTAACCACTGTCCGTTCGTAAAGCATGTCAACCCCGAAATCGTAATACTAGCCAAGGAATATCAAGATAAAGGCATTGGTTTTATCGCTATTTCCAGTAACGATGTGGAAAATTATCCGCAGGATGCTCCCGATTTGATGAAAGAAAATGCAAAACAAGAGGGCTACACCTTTTCGTACCTCTACGATGCGAGCCAAAAAACGGCAAAAGCCTATGATGCGGCCTGCACCCCCGATTTCTATCTTTTCGACGCTAATTTGGAATTAGTTTACCGCGGCCAGTTGGACGATTCCCGACCCGGAAACGGACTCCCTCTCAATGGGAATGATTTGCGGAATGCCTTGGAAGCACTTCTTTCCGGGAAAGAGATCGACAAAAATCAAAAACCAAGTATTGGCTGCAATATTAAGTGGAAAGCCTAGGAAAGTTTTCAGGGGGCAATAGCAGTTAGCAGTAATCAATTTAAGGTCGATGCGCCTTGCACTACGAACACGTTTAAAAACCGTATACGTGTTATCTTTATAACCATCAAACAATGCCTTTAGACAAGTTCAAACCTTGAAATTTTCACAGCTGGCTATTAGGCTCTTTATCAAACGACCTCTTGATTAAATTCTCGATATGCGCATAATGATGGTTCCCATGCCAGGCGTAGATACCGATATTTTTGTCGAGCGAGGTTTCGTTTTTACTATCGGGATGAATAAATGTCCGTTGTAGGTGGTATCTTGAAAGACCCTTTAGTAGATACACTAACTTGGCATGAACCGCACTTAGATGGTTCAGCGAAAGCGCCAAGGGGGCGGACTTGGCATCGAACAGGTCCGACCAGGCTTTTTCGTCGTAGGCTTTTATAATGGGTTTATCTTCCGTCAAGGCCCATTTAAAGCGGATGTAACTGTTGTGATGGCTATCGGCGATATGGTGCACTGTTTGGCGCACCGTCCATCCGCCGGGTCGATATGGGGTTTCCAATTGTTCATCGGAAAGGTTTTCTACCAAATCGCTTAATCGCATAGGGAGGCTCTCCAAGCTTGCGATCCATTCCGCGATATGCGCATCGGTGATTTCTTCAGGTATTTCATGCTTTCCGATGGGGTATTTAAGTTTTTCCAGCGCTTCTTTTTCCATGTTTTAAAGTTAGAAAACTTTAATACATTTTTAACCCAAAGCCTATGGCAATTCCTCGTTAATCTACTAGCTTTATAGGCGAACTTGTCCTTAGTTTTTCTTATACCTGCAAAATCGGTTCCAAACAAAAACTAAGGACAAATTCGGTATTTAATTTTAATCTTTAAAACATATCAAATGGCAACTTTACGATTAGGCGATAAAGCCCCCAATTTTACAGCGGATAGCTCAATGGGCGAAATCAACCTTTATGATTATCTCGGCGATAGCTGGGGCATTCTTTACTCGCATCCGGCGGATTTTACACCGGTTTGCACGACAGAACTCGGCACCACGGCCAAGTTCAAGGACGAATTTGACAAGCGTGACGTAAAAATGTTGGCGCTAAGTGTCGATGATGTCGCCTCGCATATGGAATGGATAAAGGATATCAACGAAGTGAACGATACCACGGTAAATTTTCCGATTATTGCGGACACCGATCGAAAAGTATCCGATCTATATGATATGATCCACCCGAAGGCCGATGATACGCTTACGGTTCGCTCGGTCTTTATCATTGCTCCCGATAAAACGATAAAGCTGATGCTTACCTATCCTGCCTCAACAGGCCGTAATTTTTACGAATTGTTGCGGGTCGTCGATTCGTTGCAGCTCACCGCCAATCATAAAGTGGCAACACCGGCCAACTGGAAAAATGGAGAAGATGTGGTAGTAAGTCCTTCCATATCCACCAAAGACGCCGTCGAAATGTTCAAAAAAGGCGTAAAGGAAGTCAAACCCTATTTGAGGATGACGCCAGATCCTACGGCCTAGACTAGGTTCAAAATTGCAAGTACCAAAATTCCACTCTTGCAGAAGTAAATTCGTGTATCGGTGATGCATTACTTCTACAACTGTAGATTAAACCTCCTATTGATAATGGGAGGTTTTTTTATACCATTCGTACAAGAAATCATCCTTTCTATACATATGTAATCGGAACAGAACCTATCTAATGCTATATTCAACCCGTTAGTACTATAATCAACCTTCCAGGAATCGACAAATTTCCAAATGTTTTTATGGACCATTCATGAATCGGAACAGTGTAAGTAAGGGCTGCACAAATATTTTGTTGGCGAAATTTAAGAAAGATGGCATATTATTTTTAACTTGTTGTAAGAAAATCCTTTGCGATGCGAATAACCTCAAACATTTTTTTTTTAGGAATCATATGCATTATACTTTGTAATAGCTGTATCAACCTAAAACATGTCGGTGAATTCTCGGAAACCTCGATTGAGGGCATTGAAGAATTTGAAGCCATTTCGCCCGGTTTTTCGGAAGTTTGCCAGCAAGATTGTCGGCAGAAAAACATCCGTAATTTAGATATTCATAATACGGATTGCGACTGCGGACAAGATCAAAAGGCGGACAGCATCACCCGAGTTATCTACAACGCCACAAGGGGTTATTTTTATGGATTATCCGACCTAAGCCAAAACGAACTTACCCACTATAAAACGGATGGCCTTACGCAAGCCTTGGCAACCGGCGATTTTGGCCCCGTCAAATTGAACGAGACCGATGTGAAGGCGTATTCCGACATATCTACATTGTTGCTTCGCGCGTTTACCGACGGATTTCGTAGAAAAAAGATAAAGGAATATGTCACCCAAGCCCATGGCCCCCTACTAAAGTTGCTCCACTTTCTGGAACTCAACCTCGCAGGAAACCTTAATGGAAAACTAGAGGTTCAAAAAAGCAGCCTTAAGAACTTTTATTTTGATTTTACAAAGGATAAAAGGTTATCGGACTACGAACGTACCAAGTTTACCGAGGATTATTTTTTTAGGATTTCGGAAATCGATGCCCAACAAAAAGAACTGGAAACCTTTGCCGAAATTTTAAAGGATATTGCCGATGGCCACACTATCTTATATAACAATGTCAGCAATATAACCGACCAAGAAGTACGAAAAGAGTTAACGGGCTATGGCCGGCAAATGAACAACACCATTTCATCAATGCGCCGAATGTGAGCGGAATGGTTTATTTTTCGGCGTGATTTTGTGGCCTGTGATGTTTGCTCGGTGGTCTGTGGTCCATTGCAAGGTGGTCTTTGGTTTTCGGTCTGCGGTCCGCGGTCAGCGGTCAGCGGTCAGCGGTCAGCGGTCAGCGGTCAGCGGTCAGCGGTCAGCGGTCAGCGGTCAGCGGTTTAAAAACTACGTATAATCGGATTAGGGTTCATAAAAATGTGAAAAAATGGCAAATTTAACATCAGAACAAGTAAAAAAGCTTGCCGACAATCTTCTTAGGATGACCAATGCTTTGGGAGACTATCGCTATGAAAATTTCGACCGTTTGTCGGAAGATGAGAATTTGCAACTCAAGGAACTCCACCAAAGTCAACTCTCACATACCACGGAACTGTATACGAAATCAGCGGTATTGGTAATGGACGATGTCGAAGCTTCCCTCAAACAAATAGATACCATTACCCTTGAAACCCAAACACTCTACAAAAGCCTGACAACTGTTCAAGAAGTGTTGGACCGCGCCACCTCGATCTTGACCCTAGCGGTAGCCATAATCGGCTTGGACCCCAAGGGCATTACTTCTTCCCTAAAAGGTTTGTTGACAAAAACAGCCTAACCTTAGAAAATATTAGAAACATCAGGCTTCGGTTTCCGACTTCGGGTATTTTACATTTACTTTTGAGATCTTAGCCCTCTACTCTTTATCGCTTTTCAAAATTTAACTTCCTAAAAATCTCTCAATTAAATAATTAAATCTTATATTTGCACTTTAATTTAATTTTTAATTTTTTAGTATTATGAGTAAAGGCACAGTAAAATTCTTCAATGATTCCAAAGGTTACGGTTTTATCACTGA
>RCMY010005191.1_pt1 | contig 14640 bp, 12 predicted proteins | sample 2041341 | NCBI WGS metagenome assembly RCMY01 (sample SAMN09708234, study PRJNA481090) | Marine sediment metagenome, whole genome shotgun sequencing project.
TAATCCTTGTTCTGTGCATAGACACTGATCGCGCCCAGTTCGGGCCAATCCAGCACCGCCAGCGGATCATGCTCGGGCGTATAGCTTTCGCCCAGCATGATGACTGAACGCGCCTCAGGCCACAGCGCGGCCGGGTCGCCGCGCCAATGGCTGCGCTCGGCCATCCAGCCCATCTGTCCATGCCGCCCTTCGCCAAGGAAATCCGCCAGACGTTCGGGCACCTGCGGCACATCCCACGGGCGGCAAATCCGCGCCAGATCAAACCCTTCGGCATGGGCTTGGGCGACCAGTTTGCGCTTTAGTTCAACCATGATTTTTCTTGGTGAAGATATCCGATTGGCACCTGCAATCAGAAATCAAGATTCGAATAATGTTTGGGCGGCGGAAAACCCGACACCTGATCGGCCAGAATGCTGCGGAATGCGGGGCGTGACTTGATCTTGGCATACCAATCCTTAACCACCTCGCTGCGGTTCCAGTCCACGTCCGAGATATAGTCGAGCGCGCTCAGATGCGCGGCGGCGGCGAAATCGGCCAGCGTCATCACGTCGCCCGCCAGCCAGCGGCGATGGTCCAGCAAGAAAGCCATGTAATCGAGGTGATATTTGATCGCCTTGGCGCCTGATTTGACATTGCTGCTATCAGGGAAGCCTGCGCCCATGATCTTCTTGTTCACCCGCTCATACAGCAGTTTCGACGTCACTTCGTGGTGAAACTTGTCGTCGAACCACGATACGATACGGCGCACCTCATACCGGCCTTCGGCGCTGCGCGGCATCAGCGAAGGTTCGGGATATTTTTCCTCGATATACTCGCAGATCGCAGCGCTCTCGGCCAACGTGCGCCCGTCAATGCGCAGCACCGGCACCTTGCGGGCCGGGTTTCTACGGTAAAAATCGGGGTGTGCTTCCCAATAGCGCTCTTCGATCAATTCGCATTCGATCTTTTTCTCGGCGAGGCTAAGGCGGACCTTGCGGCAAAACGGCGACAGGGGAACGTGATAAAGCTTGGCCATGACGCGGCGGACCTTTGTTTGGGCGATGCCCCCTCATTGCCCGTTCGGCGGGTGGTTTTCAATCCTCGAAACACGCGGCACGTCCGTCGCGGCGGATCGTGGCCGCCCCGTCCATGATCCCGGCGGCACGTTTTTGCACCCAAGCCGTCGGCTTGCTGGCCGAGCGGTCCTTGGGGTCTGGCAGCACGGCGGCGAGGCGCGCAGCCTGCCGAGGCGTGAGCTGGCTGGCATTCACGCCGAAATAGTGCCGCGATGCGGCGCCCACGCCAAAGATGCCTTCATCAAATTCGGCGACGTTCAGATAGACCTCGATGATGCGACGCTTGGACCACGCCGCCTCGACCACCGGGGTCATCAGCGCCTCGAGCGCCTTTCGCAACCACGAGCGGCCATGCCACAGATAGACGTTCTTGACCGTCTGCTGGCTGATCGTCGAGGCACCGCGCCCGGCGCCGCGCTCCATCACCTGGCGGATCGCGCGCATGTCAAAGCCCCAGTGATTGCAAAAACCCGCACCCCCGGCTGCCACGGCCGAGCGGGCCATGACCGGGGCGATGTCGGCAATGGGGGTCCAGTCGTGCGCAATCCGGCCCAATCGCCGCGCCTCCTGCTTCATGTAGAATGTCGAGCCCGGGGCAATCGCGCGGTGCGCCAGCGCGGCAAGACCGATGCAAAGCGCCCCGGTAACCAGCACCCAGAGCGCCCAGCGCCGCATGGACGGAGCGGCGCGGGATCTCTGTTTGGTGGATTTTCGGGGCATGGCGGGCCTTGGAATGGCGCACGGCCCGTTTTTGGCGGGCCGTGCGATGTGAGTATTTTTAGAACAATGAAAGGCTGGCTCGGCCCGGTCAGGCGAGGTGGTCTACGACCTCCAGATGCTGAGCCAAAATCCCGACTTCGTCCAGATAGCGCCTGACCAATTTCGGATCGTGAGGAGCGGGGCTGACGCCCGGTGGGATTTCGCCCGCCAGCACCGATTCGATAGCCATCGACAGCGGGATCGACACCAGCCGCGCCATGGCCGTTCCATGTGCGTCGCCCCATGCGTCCATCACATACGTTTTGTGCCAGACGGGCGCGCCGTCCTGCTCGGCCTTGAGTGAGACGCACATCACCACGCGGTCAGGCTCGCCCTCGTCATAGGCGTGTTCGCCCCAGAAGGTGTCGGACATCTCGCGCAGGCGCGCATCGCCCTCGGGGCCGGTGAGCGTCTCGACCTCGGTGAACACGTCCTTCCACGCGTCGGCCCAGCCATTCAGGCGCAGCGTGCCGCGCACGAATTCCTTGACCCGCCATGCGGGGTCGAAGCCGTAATCCCGCATGAAGGGCAGGCTGTCGCGGTTCGGATAGACCTCAAACGTCTCGGGCTGTGCCAGAGGGGCGGCATAGCTGCTGATAGCGTCCCATGGTCGATCGACGTTCCGCTCGGTATGGTCCTTGATCGAGCGGGAGGGCGAGCGCAGCGCCTTGAGAACGCCCAGAGGGGACCAGCTGAATTTGTAACGGAACGCGTTGGGCTGCTTGGGGATGCCGCCGCAATAGGACAGGAACGTCAGATCATTGGCGGTATCGATCGCGCCGCTGTCGCGGTAGTCGGCGATCAGTGCGTGGGCCATCAGGTGGTCGATGCCGGGATCGAGGCCGATCTCGTTGACAAAGCAGAGGCCCGCCGCCTCGGCGCGGGCGTGCAGTGCGCGCATTTCGGGGGCGATGTAGGACGAGCTGGCGAAATGCGCGCCCTTGGCCAGACACATCTCGGCCAGCGGCACGTGCCACTCACCGGGCAGCATCGACACGACGAGATCGCCGGGCTGCACTTTGGCAGTGAGCGCGTCCATGTCGAAGGCCTGAATGCGCTGGGTCAGATCGCCCACCGCATCCTGCGCCTTGCCAAGGCTGCGGTTCCAGACAGTTACCTCGTGGCCCGCCTCTATCAGCCGCCTCAGACCGGGGATGGCCGAAAGGCCAGTGCCACACCAATGGATTGTCATAATTACAGGCCTTTCATAGCAGTATCAAATGTCGTGCGCGCCCGTCCCCAGACGCCCGCCTCTAGATGGCCCAGACCACGCAGTGAGGGCAAGAGCAGGCTGGCAAAGTCCTGCGAAGATTCCACTGGCAGAAGTGATGGCAAATTGTCGATCGCCATCACGTCCATGGCCGGCGCGTCATGTACCCGGCGTGCAGGCGCGGCCCAGTCGGTGGCGGCGTCATAGACCGGCACGGGGTTGTAGTCGCTATCGGGATCGCAGGCGACATCGCCGATGACCGTCAGATCGCGGGGCGCATCCAAGGCTGCGCGGGGCACAAAGACGGGCGTGCCGGGGCGTGCGAAGATGCAGTTGAGGAACATGTCGTGCGCGAGGATCTCGGGGAAAGGGCCGCCGCCGTCGGTCTCGGCCTGATCCCAGAGGGTCGGGCTCAGGCCCATGGCGGTGCAGAGGTCCGCCGCGCCGGTGCCGACGCGGCCCAGCGCGCCGATGATAATGGCCGATGGCGTGCGTAGACCGTCCAGATCGCGGGCCAGATCAGCCAGCAACGCATCCTTGCCGCCATAGGTGCCGACCGTGGGGCAAATGCCGCCCCGTTGCTGCGCCGCCCATGATTTCAGCGTCACGGCAGCGCCTCCGGCCCAATAGCCAAAGGCGGCGACGCGGCGGCCATCCTCGTCCACCAGATATTCCAGATCATAGAGCGTGCCGCCCCCCGCCTGAAACCTCTTTAGCAGTGCCTGCCCGGAATGCTGCCCCTTGAAGGCGTGGCCGAACATGATGTGTTGATGCGGCAGGGGCGTGCCGTCCTCGGGCAGCTCCTTGAGGCCAAAAACGATGGCGTCGTCGGGCGCATCCGGCCAACTGGCGGCGGGCGCTATAGCGCAACCTGCCTGACGATATCCGTCCAGTGGGATGGCACGCTGCTCGCTTTCCTCAACGGTCACTTTCATACCCGCAGCAATCAGATCGGCCGCGCCCTCGGGCGTCAGGCCGACGCGTTCCTCATTGGGCCTCTGCTCGGCCCGAACCCATAGATGTGTCATTCAGTGCTCCCTTTACAGCATACCGGCGGCGCGCACGGCCTGAACGGATGGACGAGACTCCATCGCCTCAAGGAAGGCGGTGATGCGCGGAAAGGCCGAGACATCGACGCCGTCACCCGGCAGCCACGTGCAGACGGCAAAGAGACAGGCATCGCCCACCGTGATCCGATCGCCCAGAATAAAGGGCCCGGCAAGACAGTTCTCTTCAACATACCTTGCGCTTTCAGTCATGTTTTGCGCAACTTTCGCGCGCATGTCTTCTTTTGATGCGGGCAGATCGGCCCAGCGCCCGGCGCGCCGTCCATGGGCATGGTTTATGTGCATCGTGCTGGCGAGGTAATACATCACTGCGCGCACACGCGCCGCGTCGCCCGGTGCCTCAGGCATCAGCGCCGCGGCAGGTTTCACCGCCGCGATATAGTCGAGAATCGCGCCCGTTTCGGTCAGGATGCCATCATCGGTTTCCAATACGGGCACGCGACCCTTGGGATTGATCTTGTGATATTCGGGCTTGGTCTGGGCGCCTGTCTTGAAATCCACGGCCAGCGCATCGAAGTCGATCCCCGCCTCCTGCAGCGCGATGGCAACGGCACTGGCGATAGTGCCCTTTGCATAATGTAGTTTCATGGTGACCTCCTGCCTGTCAGATAAAGGTCCGGGCATGCGCCCGGTCGGCGGCGTCAAGGTGCGGCGTCGCGTTGAAGCTGTCCAGCACCAACTGCCCATGGACATGCCGCAATCGGTGGACCGAACTGTTATGCGTGCGCAGCATCATCTGCGTCATCGCAGCGGTATCGAGGTTCAGAACATGGCGCATCACCATGCCGATGACCCCACCCGATGTCACCAGCATGCTGCGGCCATGCTGCGCAGCTATTTCATCGATCAGCGTGATGATCCGGGCGTGAAAGCTGCCAAAAGTCTCGGGCACACCGGTTAGCCGATCCTCGGCCCAATGGCCGATCACATCGGGCAGATAGCGGGCAAAATCATGCGCGGTGTCGGGCGCGGCAATGCCATGCTGCGTCTCCATCGCGTGAGCGAGGTCGAAATACGTCAACTCGTTCAGGCGGGCATCCTCGCCTGTGGCTGCATAGCCCATGGCGCTGGCCGTCTGGCGCTGGCGCATCAGCGTGCCGGTGACGATCCGGTCGAAATGCGGGTCGGTCGCGGCCATCCATTCGCCCAACCAAGTAGCCTGCCGGTGGCCCAGATCGGACAGGCGGTCATAACCGGCCTCATCGGTGGCATTGCTATTGGCCTGTCCGTGGCGGACCAGAATGATCTCGGTCATGCGCGCATTGCCCGGCTCACACCTCGACCTCGATCGCGTCCTGATCGCCGACGCCAAAGACACGCTTGTAACGCGCGATTTCTTCGGCCGGACCCATCGCCTTTTTCGGGTTATCCGACAGCTTGACCGTGGGGCGCCCATTCGCCGCCACTGGCTTGCACACCAGCGAAAAGGGTGCCAGCGCGTCGTTCGGCACGAGGCCGCGAAAATCATTGGTCAGATACGTCCCCCAGCCAAATGACACTCGCACGCGGCCCGAAAACTGCGCATGAAGCTGCGCGATCTTGGCCTCGTCCAGGCCGTCGGAAAAGATGATCAGCTTTTTCGACGGATCCTCGCCGCGCTCGGTCCACCAGGCGATTGCCATCTCGGCTGCTGTCGCTGGATCGCCCGAATCGACGCGGATACCGGTCCAGCGGGTCAGCCAATCAGGCGCGTTTTTCAGAAACCCTTCGGTGCCGTAGGTGTCGGGCAGGATCACGCGCAGATTGCCGTCATGTTCCTCGTGCCAATCGCTGAGAACATCATAGGGCGCGCGGGCCAGCGCCTCGTCAGTCTCGGCCAGCGCGGCATAGACCATGGGCAGTTCATGCGCATTGGTGCCGATGGCCTCCAGATCGCGGTTCTTGGCGATAAGACAGTTCGACGTACCGACGAACTTCTCGCCCAACCCCTCGTGCATGGCGCGCACGCACCAGTCCTGCCACAGGAACGAATGCCGCCGCCGTGTGCCAAAATCGGCGATGCTCAGCCCCGGAATGTCGCGCAGCGTCTCGACCTTTTCCCACAGCTTGGTCATGGCGCGGGCATAGAGGATCTGTAGCTCGAATTTCTCCATCTTGTGCAGCACGGCGCGCGATCGCAGCTCCATGATCACGGCCAACGCGGGAACTTCCCACAGCATAACCTCGGGCCAGCTGCCCTCAAACGTCAGCTCATACTGATCGCCGACCCGCTCAAGGTGGTAGGGCGGCAGGCGCAGCTTGTCGAACCAGTCCATGAAGGCGGGGTTAAACATCTGCCGCTTGTTATAAAACATGTTGCCGCGCATCCATGTGCTCTCGCCCCGGCTGAGGGACAGCGACTGGATATGATCCAGCTGCTCGCGCAGCTCGCCTTCGTCGACCAGATCGGCCAGCGGAATATGCTTGGACCGGTTGATCAGGCTGAACGTGACCTGCGTATGAGGCCGGTTGCGAAACACCGACTGGCACATCAGCAATTTGTAAAAATCAGTATCTATCAGCGACCGCACGATGGGGTCGATCTTCCATTTGTGATTGTGCACGCGGGCGGCGATATCGACCATGTCAGGCTCCGGTATTCGTTCCGGATGGTTAAAGCAGGGGCAGGGCAGGAATGGCAAGGCTTGCCGCACGCAGGGCGGCGCCTGATAGCTATCCCTCGCTTGCGGCCATCGCCGTCAGCCCGTCGCGGTAGCTGGGATATCGCAGCGTGATGCCCAGATCGTCCTTGATCCGGTCATTCCTGACCCGCTTGGATTCAGCGTAGAAGCTGCGCGCCATTGGCGACATCTCGGCATCATTAAAATCGATTGCCTCGGGCATTGGCAGTCCCAGCAGTTCGGCGGCATAGCCAATCACGTCCTGCGGCGGGGCGGGATCGTCATCGCAAAGGTTGTAGATCGCACCGGGATCCGGGGCGCGCATCGATGCGGCCAGCACCTGCGCGATATCCTCGACGTGAATGCGGCTGAAAACCTGATCCTGCTTGATGATGCGCCGCGCCTTGCCCGCGCGCACCTTGGCAAAGGGGCCGCGACCGGAGCCGTAAATCCCAGCAAGGCGAAAGATATGTAGCGGCAGATCGGGGATCGACTGCCATGCGGTCTCGGCCTCTTGCCTAAGCTTGCCACGCTGCGTCGTGGGGGTCAGCGGTGTCGCCTCATCGACCCAGCCGCCCTGATGATCGCCGTAAACACCCGTGGTCGAAAGGTATCCGGCCCATTGCAGACGCGGCGCGGCGCGCGTGATGTCACCCTGAATAGCGGCCAGTACCGGATCGCCCCCCTCGCCCGGCCCGGCGGAAATCAACAGATGCGTCGCGGCCTCCAGCGCCGGGCGGAAGTCGTCGCCGGGCCAGATCAGCGGCTCGGCACCGCTATTGCGCACGGCCTCCGCGTTGTCCGCGGTGCGGGTGGTGCCGATCACACGCCAGCCACCGCCTGCCTGCAAGAGCGTGCTAAGCGCGCGGGCCGAATAGCCGTGACCGAAGGAAAGAAGCGTCTTTGTCATACTCTCGATATGCGTCGCCCTTATACACTTGGCAAGGGCGGCGCGCCCGCTTGCGCCCGCCTGTCCGCCCGTGCATCCTGCTGCGACCAAATGCCGGGCAACCATGAAAAGGGCCAACCATGCAAGCCATCGACCAGACGATCCTGAGCCCGCCACATGCGCCCGCGCGCGAATTCACCGATCCCGCCGCTGCGGTCGATCATCTCTGCACGCTCTATGACGAGGCCACGGATTTCCTGCGCAGCGGCTTTAAATCCGCCCTCGACGGTCCGGTGCCGACACAGCGTATCCGTGCCTTTTACCCCGAAATCCGACTGATCACATCCAGCTTTGCCAGGGCCGACAGCAGTCTTGCCTTTGGCTATGTCGCGGCGCCGGGTACCCATGCGACGACGGTCACACGGCCAGACCTCTTTCGCGATTACCTGATCCAGCAGATCGGCCTTTTGGTTGAAAACCACGGTGTGCCAGTGCGCATCGCGTCGTCCGATACGCCTATACCAGTGCATTTCGCCGTGGCGCGGGATTCGCAAATGACCGTCCCACATGAGGGTGCCGCCGGGTTCACCCTACGAGACGTGTTCGACGTGCCGGATCTGGGAACGATGGACGACGATATTATCAACGGCACCGCCAAGCACGCGCCGGATGGTACCGGGCCGCTAGCGCCCTTTACTGCGCAGCGCATCGATTACTCGCTGGCGCGGCTGGCGCATTACACGGCAACATCGCCCGCGCATTTCCAGAACCATGTGCTGTTCACCAACTACCAGTTCTACGTTTCCGAGTTCGAAGCTTTTGCGCGCAGCGCGTTAGCGGACCCCGACAGCGGCTATACCAGCTTCGTCTCGACCTTCGATGCCGAGATCACGACCCATGACGCGCCACTGGAAGCAACAACCAAGATGCCCCAGATGCCCACCTATCACCTAAAGAAGCCCGACAGTTCGGGGATCACGCTAGTCAATATCGGCGTCGGGCCTTCTAATGCCAAAACGGCGACCGACCACATCGCGGTGTTGCGCCCGCACGCTTGGATCATGGTCGGGCATTGCGCGGGGCTGCGCAATTCGCAACGGCTGGGCGACTATGTGCTGGCCCATGCCTATCTGCGCGAGGATGGCGTGCTGGACGCCGACCTGCCCACATGGGTACCGATCCCCGCATTGGCCGAAATCCAGATCGCGCTAGAGGAGGCGGTCGAGGAAGTCACGCAACTGGAGGGGTTCGAGCTGAAACGCATCATGCGCACCGGCACGGTCGCCAGCGTCGACAATCGTAATTGGGAACTGCGCGATCAATCCGGCCCCGTGCGCCGCCTCAGCCAGAGCCGCGCCATCGCGCTGGACATGGAAAGCGCGACGATCGCCGCCAATGGATTCCGCTTTCGTGTGCCCTACGGCACGCTGCTATGTGTGTCCGACAAGCCACTTCATGGCGAATTGAAGCTGCCGGGCATGGCCAGCGAGTTCTATAACGATCAGGTTGCGCGGCACCTTATGATTGGAATTCGCGCGATGGAAACACTCGCTGGGATGCCGCTTGAACGCATACACAGCCGCAAGTTGCGCGCCTTTGACGAAAGCGCATTCCTCTGACCGGCGCATTTCTGCGCAAATTTCACATTTCATACGCCAGTATCCGTTGTAATACCCAGCAAAATGGCGTTACACATTACCGCGAGGCCCACTTCACGGGCAAGTAAAGGAGACCACTCGATGGCAAAACCGATGACCAAGACCCAGCTCGTGGCCGCACTGGCCGATGATATGGGCAGCGACAAGAAGACTGCGGGCACCGCGCTCGAATCCATTATCAACGTAATCACAAGCGAAGTTTCGGGCGGCGGCGCCGTCACCCTGCCCGGCGTCGGCAAGATTTATTGCCGCGAGCGCCCCGAGCGTATGGTGCGCAATCCCGCCACCGGCGAGCAGATCAAGAAAGACGCCGACAAGGTCGTCAAGATGACCATCGCCAAGGCGCTGAAAGACAGCGTTAACGGCTGATCTTGCATCTTGCATGAGTTTCAGAAAGGGTCGCCTTCTGGCGGCCCTTTCGCGTTTTTGCTTTCCGCAGCCAGATGGGACAACCATGGATTTCCGCAGCATATTGATGGGCGTCGCCTTTTCCATCATGTGGTCGAGCGCCTTTGCCTCGGCACGGATCATCGTCGCATCGGCGCCTCCCATCAGCTCCTTGGCGATCCGCTTCGTCATATCGGGGGTGATAGCCGTGCTGATCGCGCGGGCGCTGGGACAGAGCTGGCGATTGACCCCTGCGCAGTGGCGCGCCTGCATCATCTTTGGCATCTGCCAAAACGCCCTCTATCTGGGTCTCTACTTTGTCGCGATGCAAACGATCGAAGCGTCGCTGGCCGTCATCATCGCGTCGACCATGCCGCTTCTGGTGGCATTCGCGTCATGGATTTTCCTCGGCGAGCGCCTGACAGTATCGGCCGCGCTGGGCCTCTTTGCGGGGCTTGTCGGCGTTACGATCATCATGGGCAGCCGGTTTTCGGGTGGCGTCGATATTTATGGGCTGATGCTGTGCGTCGCAGGGGTCATCGCGCTGACCATAGCCACGCTCAGCGTGCGCGGGGCGACCTCGGGCGGCAATTTCATGATGGTGGTGGGGCTGCAAATGCTGATCGCCAGCGTCGTGCTGGGTGGCGTAGCGACGGCAACGGAAACGCTGACCATCGATTGGAGCTGGGAATTCGTCGCTGCTTTCGTGTGGACCACTATTGTGCCCGGTGTCGCCGCCACACTGCTGTGGTTCAAGCTGGTCGAGCGTATCAGCGCCACTCGCGCCGCCACGTTCCACTTTCTCAATCCGTTCTTTGGCGTGGCGACGGCGGCGATCCTACTGGGCGAAACGCTGAGGCCCACGGACGCGATTGGCGTTTTGGTCATTATGGCTGGAATTTTGGCAGTACAACTGTCACGCCGCCCAAAAAAGCGCGGTCTTCCTCCGGTTTCTGCCGGCTGAAAATCCGGTAAGCGAGCAGATGCACGCTTAGCCTACCTTGCACGCCGCCAGCACCGCCATGTTCACGATATCCGTCGCAGTCGACGTGGATGAGCAGATCTGCACCGACTTATCCAAACCCGACAGGATTGGGCCGATCACCGTCGCGCCCGCCATCTCCTGCATCAGCTTGACCGAGATTGAGGCAGAGTGCCGCGCCGGCACCACCAGAATATTCGCAGGTCCGGTCAGGCGCTGAAACGGATAGGCCTCCTGCGCAGCGGGATTCAGGGCGACGTCCACCGTCATGTCACCCTCGAATTCGAAATCGACGCCGCGCTGTTCCAAAACGGTCGGCGCGCGGTGCATCTTCTCGGCGCGTTCGGATTGCGGATAGCCAAAGGTCGAAAAGCTGACAAAGGCGACGCGCGGCTCCATCCCCAGATGGCGGGCGACGCCTGCCGCGCGCTCGGCGATATCGGCAAGGTCGTTCTCGTCCGGCCATTCCTGCACCAGCGTATCGGCTATCAGCACGATCCGCCCCTTATGCATCAGCGCAGTGACACCTGCGACACCGTGTTCGGCATCAGCGTCAAAGACATGGTTGATCAGCTCCAGCACATACGCAGATTTGCGCGTGGCCCCGGTGATCAGGCCATCGCCATGTCCATGTGCCAGCATCAGGGACGCGAACACATGCCGGTCGCGTGTCGCCAGCCGATTGATGTCGTGCCGATCAAAGCCTTTGCGCTGCAAACGGTTGTAGAGGAATGAGCGGTATTCCTCCAGATGCGGCGTGTTGGCGGCGTTCACCACCTCCAGCTCCGCGACCGCGTCGGCCATGCCCGCCGCCTCCAGCTTGGCCTTCACATCGGGCTCACGACCGACGACCAGCGCCTTGCCCATGCCGGCGCGCTGATATTGCACGGCGGCGCGCAGCACGCGGGGATCATCCCCCTCGGCAAAGATCATCGTTGCCTGCGCGTTGCGCGCCCGCGCATTGATCGAGCGCATGATGCTGGCCGTCGGGTCCATCCGCGATTTCAGCGAAACCTCGTAAGCCTCCATATCGACGATGGGTCGCCGCGCCGCGCCGGTATCCATGCACGCCTTCGCCACCGCAGGTGGGATGGTGTAGATGAGGCGCGGATCGAACGGCGCCGGAATGATGTAGTCGCGCCCAAAGCATAGCTCGCGCCCATAAGCCATACCTACCTCGTCCGGCACGTCCTGCCGCGCGAGGCTGGCCAGCGCCTCGGCGCAGGCGATCTTCATTTCGTCGTTGATCGCTCGGGCATGGACATCCAGCGCGCCGCGAAAAAGATAGGGAAAGCCGAGGACGTTGTTCACCTGATTGGGATAATCGCTGCGCCCAGTGGCGACGATAGCGTCCGCGCGCACGGCATGCGCCTCTTCGGGCGTGATTTCCGGATCGGGGTTCGCCATGGCGAATATCACCGGATTAGACGCCATACTGACGACCATGTCCTGCGTTACCGCGCCCTTGGCCGAAACGCCCAGAAACACATCGGCGCCCTCCATCGCGTCAGCCAGCGTGCGCCGGTCAGTGACGACGGCATGCGCCGACTTCCATTGGTTCATCCCCTCGGTGCGGCCCTGATAGATGACGCCCTTGGTATCGCACATCATGGTGTTCTCGTGCCGCGCGCCCATGGTCTTTAGCAGTTCCAGACAGGCAATCCCTGCCGCGCCCGCGCCATTCAGCACGATGCGCACATCCTCAATCTTCTTGCCTGACAGATGCAGCGCGTTGATCAGTCCGGCAGCACATATCACCGCCGTCCCATGCTGGTCGTCGTGAAAGACGGGGATATCCATCTCTTCCTTGAGCCGCTGTTCGATGATGAAACACTCGGGCGCCTTGATATCCTCAAGGTTAATACCGCCAAATGTCGGCCCCATCAGACGCACCGCGTTGCAGAACGCGTCGGCATCCTCGGTATCCAGTTCGATGTCGATAGAGTTCACATCCGCGAACCGCTTGAACAGCACCGCCTTGCCCTCCATCACCGGCTTGGATGCCAGCGCGCCCAGATTTCCCAGACCCAGAACCGCGGTGCCGTTGGATATCACCGCAACCAGATTGCCCTTGTTGGTATAGTCATATGCCGTCTCGGGATTCTCCTGAATCGCGAGGCATGGCACGGCGACACCCGGCGAATAGGCAAGGCTGAGGTCGCGTTGCGTCGTCATCGGAACAGTCGCAGTAATCTCAAACTTGCCCGGCGTCGGCTCCAGATGGAATGCCAACGCCTCTTCGGGGGTGAACTTGGGGTTTGCCATGTGCGGATGCGTCCTGAAAATGCGTTTAGCCCTGCATAGCGAGCTAAGAGCCGCGCCTCAACAGTGCAGGCAAAGGAGGGCTTTCGTCGCCGCGCGCAGGTGCGTAGGTTCGCCGCAGCGATGAGGGGGTACACCGTGACCAGCGACACAGTCACGCCGATGATGGCGCAATATCTGGAGATCAAGGCCGAGTATCCCGGTGCCCTGCTGTTCTATCGCATGGGCGATTTCTATGAGTTGTTTTTCGACGATGCCGCCGCCGCCGCCGAGGCGCTGGATATCGCACTGACTAAGCGCGGCAAGCATCTGGGCCAGGATATCGCGATGTGCGGCGTGCCATTTCATGCCGCCGAGGGGTATCTGCTGACGCTGATCCGCAAGGGATTTCGCGTGGCGGTCTGCGAGCAGCTGGAAAATCCCGCCGAGGCCAAAAAGCGCGGCTCGAAATCAGTCGTGAAACGCGGGGTTGTGCGGCTGGTGACGCCGGGAACGCTGACCGAAGAATCGTTGCTGGAGGCGCGGCGACACAATTACCTCGCCGCCATTGCCGAGGTGCGTGGCGACTACGCATTGGCCTGGGCCGACATCTCGACCGGGGCGCTGCATGTGCTACCCCTGCCCCCGGCGCGCATTGGCCCGGAACTGGCCCGGCTTAGCCCTAGTGAAGTTCTGATCGCCGATGGTACGGACACCGAAATCTGCGACTTAGTGACTGAATCCGGTGGCGCGGTGACGTCTTTGGGGCGGTCTGCCTTCGATAGTACGGGGGCAGCCAAACGGCTATGCGCGCTCTTTGGGGTCCAGACGCTGGATGCGTTCGCCACGTTCGAGCGGGCCGAGATCGCTGCGATGGGCGCGGTCGTCGAATATCTGGAAATCACGCAAAAGGGTAAATTGCCCCTGCTTCAACCACCGCAGCGTGAAAATTTGGCAGGTGTGATGCAGATCGACGCCGCGACCCGCCGCAACCTGGAACTGACCCACGCGCTGTCTGGCGGGCGTGCCGGATCGCTGCTGTCGGTTATGGACCGCACCGTTACGGCGGGCGGCGGACGCCTGTTGGAACGGCGGCTGTCCAGTCCGTCGCGCAGTCTGGACGTAATTTCTGCGCGGCAGGACATGGTCGCTTTTGCCGTTGAGCAGTCTCGTTTTCGCGAGGATACGCGCGCTCATCTGCGCAAGGTGCCCGACCTAGACCGCGCATTGTCGCGCCTCGCGTTGGATCGGGGTGGGCCACGCGATCTGGCGGCCGTGCGCAATGCGCTGGAAGGGGCCGAGGACATAGCGCAGCTATTGCAGACCCGCGATCTGCCCGCCGCCATGGCGGGCTTGACCTCGGATCTGACCGGCCACGACGCCCTGATGGACGTGCTCGATCAGGCCCTGATCGCTGAGCCGCCCCTGCTGGCGCGCGATGGTGGCTTCATCGCCGAAGGCCATGACGCAGAACTGGACGAGGCCCGCCAACTGCGAGACGAGGGGCGCGGCGTGATCGCGAAAATGCAGGGTGAATATGCGCAACAGACCGGAATCACGTCGCTGAAAGTCAAACATAATAACGTGCTGGGATATTTCGTCGAAGTCACAGCCACCCACGCCGAAAAAATGCTGTCGTCGCCCCTGAACGAGACGTTCAAACATCGGCAGACGACCGCCAATCAAATACGATTTACCACCGTCCCTCTATCCGAGATGGAGACGCGCATCCTGAACGCGGGTGGGCGCGCGATCGAAATCGAAAAGCGGCTCTATGACGGGCTGAAATGCG
>RCMY010003180.1_pt1 | contig 14639 bp, 13 predicted proteins | sample 2041341 | NCBI WGS metagenome assembly RCMY01 (sample SAMN09708234, study PRJNA481090) | Marine sediment metagenome, whole genome shotgun sequencing project.
AGGGCCACAATACCAGTCGTCCAGATCAACGCTACCGCCGGGGCCATCATCCAGCCCGCAAATAACGTCACAATTGCCATCGGCGCCAACAGCGACCGCCGCAGATTGTCGATCATTTTCCAACGTCCAAGCGCCGGTATGCTGCCGCCATCTGTGCCCTTGAAGCCAAAGACCCATGGAATAAGCTGCCAGTCCCCCCGAACCCAACGATGGCGGCGGCGGATATCCACGTCATACCGGCTTGGAAAATCCTCCACGACCTCGATATCTGACGCAAGTGCCGCGCGGGCAAAGACACCCTCGAAAAGGTCGTGGCTGAGCATGGTGTTCTCGGGAACACGCCCATCGAGCGCGGCATCGAATGCATCGACATCATATATGCCTTTGCCGGTGAATGATCCCTCTCCGAACAGGTCTTGATAGAGGTCGGACGTTGCCATGACATATGGATCAATCCCGCCTGGGCTGGAAAAGATGCGTTGATAGATCGATCCCTCTTCACCTGTCGGAAGGTCGGCAGTTACGCGCGGTTGCAAAACGCCGTAGCCTCCTGTCACCCGTTTCGACGCGGTGTCAAATTCAGGTCGGTTCAAAGGGTGTGCCATCTTGCCGATCATCTGGCGGACCGTCCCATGCAAAAGGCGCGTGTCGGCATCCAGCGTGATGACATAGCGAACGTCCTGCGGCAGCGGGCTGCTTTGGATCTCGAAACTGGTGTCGGTCGCCCCGCGCAACAGCCGGTTCAACTCGGCAAGCTTGCCACGCTTTCGCTCCCACCCCATCCAGACGCCTTCGCTGGGGTTCCACTGGCGGCACCGGTGCAAGAAATAGAACAGGGGGCCATGGTCCGATGGATAGCGTTTGTTCAACTCCGCAATAGACGCCAACGCAGCGGCAACAAGGGCATCGTCCTGCGCTGTCGTCTCGGATTTGGCATCCCGCGCGTCGGACAAAAGCGCATAGTGCAGTGCTCCTGCCGTACTTGACAGATGGTGCACCTCAAGCCCCTCAATCTGCACGCGCAACTCGTCCGTGTCATCCAAAAGTACCGGCACGGCAACGAGGGTGCGCAGATCAGACGGAACCCCTTCGGCCAAATCGAGACCGGGCAGGGGCTTCGGTGCTACGATCCTCGCGACGATCAGATTGACGATCGCCGTGCCCACATCGATGGCGATCGGCAATCCAGTGATCGCCAAGACGAGTAAAGCCAGCACGCCCGCCCCCTCTGCCCAAGCCAGCGAAAGTCCAAAGCCAAGGACCACCAGCGACAACGCGCCAACCGCTGCCAGATACCCCGGCAGACCACGGCGTCCGATCCAGCGGTACATGCGCAGGCGCAACGACGGTCTGAACCCCAGCTTGGCCTCCAGCGTCGCCCGCCCGGCACCAATCAACCAAAACCCCGGCTCGCGACTGTGCACTGTCTCGCCCGACACGGCCAGCGCAAGGCCCGTTTCGGCCACGTCGATCTCCGGCGTGTCCGCGCCGCGCGCAATGATCTCGATCGCGGTGCGATAGTGGTTGCGGGTGGCGAAATCCATTTCGGCAAAGGCCGAACTGGCCCGGAGGCGCGCATCTATCAGGCTGACCTCTTCAAAGAAATCAGCCCAGTCCATCTCGGACACCAGCCGCATCGAGGTAACGATGTTGCGCATCGTGACGTTCGATGCGGAAAGTTGCAATTGTTCGCTGGCAACAGCCTCCTCTATTGAAGTACCTTGCCTGCGCAGTCGATCCTCAAGCCACGCAAAAAGCGGCGTCTGCGCCGGATCGAATCCACGCAGACGTTTGGCGATCTGGGCCGCGACAATCTCGGGTAATGGGCCGGTTTCATAGGGGTCGACGGCGCTTTGCATCACTGAAAACTGCGATTGGCCTGGTGATTGCTCGGCAGCCAGTACGGCGTTCACGATCGCATCGGCCTGCTGGCGAAGCGCGTGACCCTCGACGATCTGCGACGTCAGACGCCGCATGTTCTCGATCAGGACGATGCGCAGCGTTATCGCTACTGCCCACAACTCGCCGATCATGAGCGGCTGCACTTGCTGATAGGCACGCACATACGCGCTTAGCACCGGCCCCGAAATGAGGCTGTCGGTATGTGCGACATAGGCCCAGGCAAGCCCGAAAACACGCGGATAGCCGGCAAACGGGCCGTCAGCCAGTTTTGGCAGCTGACGGTAATATCCCGGCGGCAGATCATCGCGGATCTGGCGCAATTGCTCTTCGACGAGGTGAAAGTTGTCCAACAGCCACTCGGAAGCCGGTGTGATCGTCTGCCCCGCTTGCAGGGCCTGCGCGCAGCTTCGGTAGGCGCCAAGCAGAAACGCGGCGTTGTCTTTGACGCGCGTGTCCAGACGCGGCATCCGACGCTCAACGCCTGTGGTGACATCCTGCGCCGCGGCCAGCGTTTGCGCGTGATGCTCAAGCCGCTCCGTGCCGAAAAGGTCGGCCCTGATTGGTGAGCGGTCTTGCCACACATCCGATCTATTTCGAATGGAAATCCACGAGAAAGCCCTGGATGCGTGGGCCAAGGTCTTTCTGAAAATCAACGCGTCGATACGGGATTGCGCTTCTGCGCGAATTCGGTGCTCACCGCAGCAATCTGTTTTGCCACGATGCTTTCGGCCACTTCAACCTTACACTTGCGGTGTTGCAAGATTGTGCCATCATCGATCTTTCCGCACTGCGCATCGGCGCGTATACGGCGGGCCATTACAGCCCAATTGGTCTCTATCTGCTTCCAATCCATCGGTTCGTCCTTTCGTGTTATGGCAGTAACAAGAGCATTAAGACCCGTTCTATCGTCTTGACAGGCGGGCCAGAGTTGAGGATCGCGTCGCCCTCGCGGCCTTCACGCGATCGGCAGACCGACCGTTAAGATGCGTGCAACGCCGGCTCTGTAATCGACCTCGCAGGCTTCGCACTGTGGGATCTGCCGTTTTTCACAGGTCTCGCCGAAGGGTGCTCCATGGAAAGCGACGCATTCACCCGTACCGCCCTGACCGCCGCCTGTCGTGCGATGGAGGCCGCAAGCAAGCCATCATGGGAACCGCAATCGTACCGAGTTCCGGAGAACCGGAATGCCGTAAGCTGCACGGAATGAGCCGCAATTGCGATTGCGTCGGTCAACTGCAACTCGCCCCCAGTGCCTTTCGGCGTGTGGCCCAGAACGTCAAAAATCATCGGCTGCAGAATATAGCGCCCGACGGCGGCAAGCGATGAGGGTGCCGTGCCCTGCGGCGGTTTTTCGACCATGCCACTGACTGGAATAGAAATGTCAGTCGCCGCGCCGTCGAGAGCAAATATCCCATACCGGCAGGTCTCGTGATCCGGCACCTTCATCGCCGCGATCATGTGCCCGAACTGATAGTTTTCGGCCATTTCGGCCAGGCTGCCACAGCCCATGATGATATCGTCCGGCAGAATGATCCCGAACGGCCCCGGCAAGGTCAGCCCCTTGCAGCACAGGATCGCATGGCCAAGGCCTGTCGGCTCGTCCTGGGTTACATACACAATCTCGGGGGCTGCTTGCGCAACGCCTTTTCGGGCCGTCCCTCTCTCGGTCGATGCGATTGCGACGTCGCCGAGAAATTCGCGGATCGCAGGTTTTGTGTCACTGACGACAACGATGATCCGTTCGGCACCGGCTTCGATGGCCTCGTCGATGGCAAACTGGATGACCGGGCGGTCATAGACTGGCAAAAGCTCCTTCGCCGTTACCTGGGTCGCAGGGAGCATTCGCGTACCTTTGCCAGCAGCAGGAATGATGATTGTTCTGATGGCTGTGATTGGCAGAGTCACAGGCGATCTCCTTACGTTGGACGGTTTCGATAAAATCACGCGGCCTCACAGCACAATGTCCCCATTTCGGCATGCCACCTTCGTGAGCAACGGCAGTGAGAAATATCAAAGGCGTAGTTTTAACACGCGAAGCATTGAAGCGTTTGGCGAGCCTCTGAAGGCGACTTTTCGTCCGCCCCTCCACAATGCTGAGATGTGCCTCGGCGCTCTCCAATTGCTGCAGGAGTATTACGATATACTATGTTGCATATGATCAGTGCTGACTAACGCACATCAGCTACATCAACTTTTATTTGGTCATAGGAGCCCGGCGAACGATCGTGTGGTTCGCGAACCGACAAAAAGGCGCGTGATGGATGAGGAGAGCCAAACTGGCATCTACGAAATCCGATTGATGGCAGGCCCTATTTATCTTTCGAGAAGCTAACACGGGGCAGTCCTCGACCGCGACTCATGTGGTAGAATACCGCCATTCAAATGCGAACTTGTCGCCAATAGGACTGTGACTGTGCTTCTTGTTTGTCTTAGAATTCGTACCCGTCCGCATCAAAAAGCACGGACGACTTTGGCCAACCGAGAAGAGGGAGACTGAAATGACATCCCTAGGTGCAGCGCCAACTATCTACGCTTCCGGCTCTCACCCCGATCCGTCGCCGCCTTGGCCGCGCGCCAAGCCCGTCGGCAAGAAAATTACTGGCGACCAGTGCGAGTTCTACCTTCTGGACGATCATCCCGAGGAACAGTCGCCGTACAAACCCGGGAGTTGGGAGCCGAAACAGGCGGATGCGCCCATCGCCGCGAACGGAAGTTGGCAGAACCCCAAACCTGAGGAGACGGCATGAAGGCGCCTGACGAGGTCGTATTCCTCCTGGATGTGGACAATACCCTGCTTGATAACGATCACATCTTGGCGGATATTAACGATCACCTGCGGCGGGAGTTTGGCTGCGAAAGCCGGGACCGGTACTGGAATATCTTCGAGGCGCTGCGCGATGAGGTCGGCTATGCCGATTACCTCGGTGCACTGCAACGCTACAGGATCGAGAATTTGACCGATCCGCGACTGCTGCTGATGTCTTGCTTTCTGGTGGACTATCCGTTTGCCAAGCAGCTTTATCCCGGCGCGCGCGACGTCATTCAGCATCTTCGCAAATGGGGTCCGACGGTTATCCTGTCGGATGGCGATGTGGTGTTTCAGCCGCGCAAGGTGCAGCGATCGGGATTGTGGGATGCAGTCGAGGGCAGGGTGCTGATCTACCTCAACAAGGAACAGATGCTGACAGAAGTCGAAAGCCGCTATCCGGCGCGCCATTACGTCATGGTGGACGACAAACTGCGCATCCTGGCGGCGATGAAAAGCATTTGGAGTGACCGTTTGACGACCATCTTTCCACGCCAGGGCCACTACGCCTTCGATCCAGACATCATCGCCCAGTATCCGCCAGCCGATCTGACCGTCGAACACATCGGCGACCTTCTAGAAGCTGACTTGCCCACCTTGCTGGGCCTTTCCGAAGCGGGACACATAGGCGCAAAGCCGTGATCCGGGTGCTTCCCGACCCATCAGAGGAGGCGCAGAGTGAGTAGCGCAAAAGAACCGCCACTGAAAACAGATCCTCGGGCAGGGCTGCCCGCCCTTCCTGCGATGTTGGTCGATATTCCGCGACTGATCACGGCCTATTTCTGCGAAAGGCCCGATCCTTCGGTATCGGCGCAGAAAGTGGCTTTTGGCACCTCGGGGCATCGTGGCTCCGCGTTCGACCGAACCTTCAACGAATGGCATGTGCTGGCGATCAGCCAGGCCATTTGCGACTACCGCAAGCAACGGGGGATCGACGGCCCGCTGTATCTGGGCATCGACACGCACGCGCTGTCAGCACCGGCCTGCGCCAGTGCGCTCGAAGTTCTGGCGGCGAACGGCGTGACCGTCATGATCGCCGAAAACGACGAATACACGCCGACACCCGCGATTTCGCACGCGATCCTCACGTACAACCGGGGCCGCAAAAGCGGGCTGGCCGATGGCATCGTGATCACACCGTCGCACAATCCGCCCGGCGATGGCGGCTTCAAGTACAATCCACCGAACGGCGGGCCCGCCGACAAGGGTATCACTGACTGGATCGAAGCGAGAGCGAACGCGCTTATTGGCAGCGACCTGAAGGACGTCAAACGCATTGGATACGACCGGGCGCTGCGCGCCGATACGACCCATCGCCATGATTATATCACCGCTTACGTGAACGACCTTGCCACTGTGATCGATATGGAGGCCATTCGCTGCGCGAGCATTCAGATGGGCGTCGATCCTCTTGGGGGTGCGGGCGTGCAGTATTGGCCCCGGATTGCCGAGCGCTACCGGCTGAACCTGACCGTCGTCAATGACGCCGTCGATCCGACGTTTCGGTTCATGACGCTCGATTGGGATGGCCGCATCCGCATGGACCCGTCATCGCCCTATGCGATGCAAAGCCTTATCGGACTCAAAGATCGTTTCGACGTTGCCTTCGCCTGCGATACCGATCACGACCGCCACGGCATCGTGACGCAAAGCAGCGGTCTGATGCCGCCCAATCATTTCCTTGCCGTGGCGATCGATTATCTGTTTCAACACCGGCCGCAGTGGCGCAAGGACGCCGCCATCGGCAAGACCGTCGTCAGCAGCACTATGATTAATCGCGTGGCCGCCAGACTGGACCGCAGGCTTTATGAAGTGCCGGTCGGGTTCAAGTGGTTCGTCGACGGATTGCTCGACGGGTCCCTTGGTTTTGGCGGCGAAGAAAGCGCGGGCGCATCATTTTTGCGCAGGGATGGCCGCGTCTGGACGACCGACAAAGACGGCATGGTTGCAGCGCTGCTCGCCGCGGAAATCACGGCGCGGACAGAGCGCGATCCCGGCGAGATCTATGACGATCTGGCACGCGAATTTGGTGAGCCGACATTCGAACGGGTCGACGCGCCCGCGACTGCGGCGGAAAAGTCGCGGCTGTCCAAGCTCACACCAGCGCAAGTAAAGTCGAAAGAACTGGCCGGTGAAAAGATTCAAGACATTCTGACTCAGGCGCCAGGCAACGGTGCCGCAATCGGCGGTTTGAAGGTGATTGCCGAACACGGCTGGTTTGCCGCGCGGCCGTCGGGCACCGAAGACATTTACAAGATTTATGCGGAGAGCTTCCGAGGAGCTGATCATTTGCGCCAGATCCTCGAGGAAGCGCAGGTGATCGTCAGCGACACTCTGGCGATGGCGCCAGAGACATCCGCGGATACATGAAATGTCAATGCCACCGCATGCGGTCAGAGGCCGGTATCAATCAGGGCAAGCCGCGAACGCACATGCTGAGAGAAAGTCATTGAGGCGCGCAAAGCTATTCTCGATCTTGTGGTGCGCTTTTTTGAGCTTGGCATAATGACTGATCAGGTCCTTTCTGCTTTTTCGACCGAGGATACAGGGTTCAATCCCATATCCAGAAGGGTTTCGTAGAACCGATCAGTATTATACTCCCGATCTTCCAACAGCACATTTGCCTTTGGAAAGCGAGGTACCAAAGCCCGTGCGTCGATATAATCACTCACTTGACCACCACTCTGGAGCATGCGGATATGGCGGCCGATTAGCATCAGCCACAGCGCAGCAAAGCCTTAGCTAGCGTCGTTGACCTAGGCAATTATTGCGAGGCAACGGATATTCCTAATGGCCTCATCTACCGAGGATGTTGGATGCTTAGTATCGTGACTAACAATTGGAATTCTGACTTCGATTTCTGTGCTGTCGAGTGGGTGCTGCTTGCCACCGAATTGACCCAGTAGACCCAACATCGCTGTATTGTCGCGGTGTACCAATGCATAAAATTCGGAAATCTCATTGTGACGTGCGAATTTCGTCAGGACGCCTAAAAGGATATGGCCAAGGCCTTGGCGCTGATAAGTGTCCACAATTGTTACCGCGATCTCTGCAGTGTGTTTTTGATCTGGAAGGCGAACATAGCGGGCAATTCCGATGGGTTCGGGCATTGGTGTGTCGGTGCATAGCGCCCCGACAGCCACATGATCGGGACCGTTAAAGGCTGTGAACACATCCAGTTCTGACGGCGTAAGATCATGGCGGGACGCAAGAAAGCGAAAATACCGCGATTGTTCGGATAAGTGATCATACCCAATCTCAAGAAGGTGGCGATCTTCGGGTGTCACCTCCCTGATGCGCACCGAACTGCCGTTGTTAAGCGCTACAGAGAACGGGATGAGTTTCATGTTTTGACCCGTCTAATCGAAGGCGTAGAGCGCCGACGCGAACCGCCGTTTTTTACGTCTCTATCTGGCTCACTGGAACCTGGCACAATGCGTGTTCCAGCCCGCCCTTCGAGGATTGCTCGCGCATCTGAAAGTTGGCCGATCCCGGCAAATTTTCCACTGCCGCGTACAAAGTCGGCGGCAGCGGCGACTTTCGGGCCCATCGATCCGGGTGCAAAGTCCAGTTTATCCAGCGCCTCGGGCGTTGTCTGGCCAATGGGGCTTTCGTCAGGCCCGCCGAAATCCTTGAACACAGCCACCACGTCGGTGAGCAGCAACAGCGCGTCCGCGTTGAGGTCGGTCGCCAGCAATGCAGATGTGCGATCTTTATCAATCACAGCTTCCACGCCTTCCATTTCGCCGTCGGCGTTTCGCATGACCGGAATACCACCACCACCTGCGCAGATCACGGTGTGACCCGCGTCCGATAGAACCTTTACCGCGTCTAGTCCAATGATCCGCAGCGGCAGGGGGGAGGGCACGACACGGCGCAGATCGCCGCTTGCCTCAGTCACCATCGTCCAGCCATGTTCGCGCGCGATTTTCGCCGCCTCATCTGCTGAATAGACAGGGCCGATGGGTTTGCTTGGCGCTTTAAAGGCCGGATCTTCGGGGTCCACTTCGACACGGCTGAGCAAAGTGGCGCAGGTCGATCCTGCTGGCAGGGCGTTCATCAATTCCTGTTCGATCAAATAGCCGATCATCCCTTCGGTTTCCGCCCCCAATACATCCAAGGGCCAAGGTTTCGCCGGATCATAGGCCGCGCCCTGAAGTGCGAGCAAACCGACCTGTGGTCCATTGCCGTGGGCCACAATAATCTGATGGTCGCGTGCGAGATCAGCTAACGCCAACGCCGCCAACGCGACATTTGTGCGCTGGACCGCAGCTGTCATCGGCTCACCCCGTCGCAACAAGGCATTGCCACCAAGGGCGACGACCACGCGCATCTTATGGCCCCATCGTCGCAACAAGGACGGCCTTGATCGAATGCATCCGGTTTTCGGCCTGATCGAAGACGACCGAGGCGGGGGACTCGAACACCTCTTCGGTCACTTCCATGCAGTCGATGCCGAATTTCTGGAACGTTTCCTCGCCAACTTCGGTGTCGCGGTTGTGGAATGCTGGCAGGCAGTGCATGAATTTTGCGTAGGGATTTTTGGTCAATTCCATAATTTTTGTCGTGACTTGATAGGGCGATAGAAGCGCTATCCGCTCTTCCCAAACATCATCAGGTTCCCCCATTGAAACCCAGACATCCGTGTAGACAAAATCTGCACCTTCCAGCCCTTCGGCGTGCTTTTCGGTCAGCGTGATGCGTGCGCCTGACGTCTCGGCAATGGCGCGGCATTGCGTGACAAGATCCGCGTCGGGCCAACACGATTTGGGGCCACACAAGCGGACATCCATACCGATCAAGGCCCCACCGACCATCAGGGACGCGCCCATGTTGTTGCCGCCGTCACCCATGAAGCAAAAGGCAATATCGGACAGATGTTTGTGGGTAAATTCCTTCATCGTCATCAGATCGGCGAGTATTTGAGTCGGGTGAAAATCATCCGTCAGCCCGTTGAAAACCGGCACGCGTGAGAATTCCGCCAACGTTTCGGCGTCTTTCTGGCCAAAGCCGCGGTATTCGATGCCATCATAGAACCGGCCCAAAACGCGGGCGGTGTCCTTCATCGTTTCCTTATGACCAATATGGCTGCCGGACGGACCGAGGTAGGTGACATGTGCGCCTTGATCATAGGCCGCGACCTCGAACCCGCTGCGGGTACGAGTGCTGTCTTTTTCAAAGATCAGGGCGATGTTCTTGCCCTGAAGCTGGGGTTGCTCATAACCACCCTGTTTTGCCAACTTGAGGTATGCCGCCAGCGTAAGCAGATGGCGGATTTGATCTGGTGAGAAGTCGAGCAATTTTACAAAGCTCTTACCGCGTAGGTTCTGTGGCATTGGGTGTTCCTTAAATTGCGTCGCGAATAAGCGGGCAGGTCATGCAGTGTGATCCACCGCGTCCGCGACCAAGTTCTGATCCGGGAATGGTGATGACCTCGACACCGGCCTTGCGCAGCAGGGTATTAGAATCGACGTTGCGTTCGTATCCGACGACGACACCGGGCTCCAGGCACAGCAGATTGTTGGCATCATCCCATTGTTCGCGCGCAGATTCGTAAGCATCGCCACCGGTCGGGACGGTGCGCAGTTTCTTGAGGTCAAGTGCGCCTGCAACAACGTCAAGAAACGGTTTGGTTTCTGTTTCAACCGCGATCGCGTCCCCGTCGCCCGCACGCAGGCTGTAACAGCGGATGGCATCGGTAACTTCGGTAAACACCGTGACCAGATCGCGGTCGCAAAAGGTGAAAACCGTGTCGAGGTGCATGGCACTGCGCGAACGCGGAAACTGGCAGGCGATGACCCGTTTGGCACCGCCACCAGCGAACAACCCGCGTGCAATCTGCCCGACCGCTTGCGGCGTCGTGCGTTCGCCCATACCGATCAGAACGGTGTCGTTGCCGATGGGCATGACATCGCCGCCCTCAACCGTGGCTGGGCCATGGTCCTGCATCGGATCGCCCCACCAGACCGGAAATCCTGCGTCCTTGAAGTCCGGATGAAAGCGGTAGATCGCGGCAAGATTTAGTGTCTCCAGCCGCCGCGCGGGCCAGTGCATCGGGTTCAGGGTGACACCGCCGTAGATCCAGCAGGTCGTGTCGCGGGTAAAGATGTGGTTGGGCAGCGGTGGCAGGATGAAATCCGCTGGTTCCAGCATGGGTGCCAGAACGCCATTTGCGGGGATAGGCAGTTCAGCGCGGCTCATCCCACCGATCAGGATCGTCGACAGGAGATCGGCAGGCACTTCCATCAGATGCGCGAGCAGATCATCGGCGAGGCCGACGCCGACAGTATTGTCGTTGATGCGGGCCTCCAACAACCAGCGCCGCGCCTCCATGTCTGCCAGCGTCTCAGTCAGCATCTGGCGCAGAAACACCACCTCGACCCCGCGATTGCGCATGGCATCGACGAAGGTCATGTGTTCGATCCGCGCCTGTTTGACCCAGATGACATCATCGAACAGAAGTTCTGCGCAGTTGGCGGGCGTCAGCCGCGCCATGGCCGCACCGGGTTTATGAACGAGGACGCGGCGCAGTTTGCCCGCCTCGGAATGGACGCCATATTTCAAGGTCATGTTGGGGTTCCTCCTAGAACGACGCCAAGGCTAAGGGCGGCCATGATGATGATGGTAAGTCCCAGAAGTACGGGCCAGATAAAGCGCAGCCAACGCTCGTACGGGACGCGCGCGATGGCGAGGCCGCCCATGACGACCGCCGACGTTGGCGTGATAAGGTTGACAATGCCTGCTGCGGATTGGAACGCGGTGACGATCAGGCTGCGTTCGACGCCCGCGAAATCACCGACTGGCGCAAGGATCGGCATCGACAGTACCGCAAGGCCCGACGTTGACGGCACGAAGAACGACAGCGCCACTTCGATCCAGTACATGACGTTGATAAAGACGATACTGTTCAGACCCGCGATGCTTTCTTCGGCCCAGAACAGGATGGTATCGGTCATGTGACCGGCGTCCATCACGACAACGATGCCGCGCGCCAGCCCGATGATAAGCGCCACGCCGAGCAAATCGCGCGCGCCGCCAACAAAGGCGTCGACCAGACCCTTTTCGCCCAAACGACCGATCAGGCCAATGGCGATGCCTGCGAACAGGAACAGCCCGCTCATCTCGGCCATCCACCAACCGCCCAAGGACACGCCCCAGATCATCACGGCGAATGTCAGCCCGAACAGGATCAGGACGATTTTGTGCAATCCGGTGAAATCGGTGGTGGCATCGCCGGCGCTGCGAAAATGCGCCTCGTTTTCTTCTTTGCGATCAAAGACCAGCGAGCGTGACGGATCGGCCTTGACCCGCGCGGCGTAGCGCATGACGTAGGCCACCGTCGCCGCAAATGTCACGACAAGGATACCCAGACGCAACATCAGCCCGTCGGTAAACGGCACCCCTGCGGCGTCCGACGCAATGACAGTCGAAAACGCGTTTACGGTTGAACCGAGCACACCAATGCCCGCGCCGAGCAGGATCACCGCCACCGCCGTCAATGAATCGTAGCCCGCCGCGATCATCACCGGGGTCAACAGGACATAAAACGCCAATGTTTCTTCGGCCATGCCTTCGGTCGTGCCCCCCAAGGCGAACAATCCCATCAGGATCGGGATCATCCATTTTTCCCGCCCCTTCAGCCGTGTCATCGCCCGTTTGATGCCAGCATCAATGGCACCCGTGGCTGTGACCACGCCGATAAATCCACCGATCATCAACACGAACAGCGCCACATCGATGGCGTTGGCGGTGTAGCTGCCGGGATCATAAAATCCTGTGATCGGGGCGAGGACAACATCGAAAAAGCCCTGCGGATTTGCCTCGGTCGGGGCGTAGCTTCCGGCGACAGGAAGGTCTTTGCCAAGCGCCTCGGACGCGACACGTTCATATTGGCCAGCGGGGATCACCCAGGTCAGGGCCGCAACGATGATGATCAGCGCGAACAGGATCGTATAAGCGGATGGGAAATGGAAGCGGTGCGGTTGTTCGGGGGCGGGCGTGACGGTCGGGGGCATGGCGGCGTCCTTTGTGAACCACGCCATGAAACCGACGTTGACGTCACGCTAAGGGAGGATCGCAGAAGACGTGCTGATCGAGGTTAGGTGGATGGACGAAGATCGAAAGATCTTTGCGGGGCAATTATTTTCTCGGGAGCAAGGCGAGGAGGCTTGTGACGATTTTACCCCGATCAGACGCTAACGTCGGCACATCCGAGAAACGCGCAACCAAAGCGTTGAATCGGCGACGTGCAGAGGCGTCTGGCATCTTGAACAGCTCAGAGGCCTCATCCCGCGGATCGACATTAAGCCGTGCAAGCATTGACAAAACGGTGACGTCTATCGCACGTCTGTCTTTGCCAACCGTCGCGCCAAGAAAGCGTGCGAACGCTGCGTTTTGCCCGAATTCAGTCATTGAGAGTGCCATGGGATTGTCCTTTCCTGCAGTGGCCGCGAGTGGTCATTCAGCTTTTGCTATAAAGGACCTGAACATGGGCTCGGTTTAATGCAGGCCGCTCAACCTGATGCTGACGCAGGTCCGTGCGACGGAGTTTTCGGCGATGTGATTGCCCCCGCCTGCTATATCCCAAGAAACATGGTCAGATCGAAAGTTATCTTCATACTTGATCGGACGGCCAGACACGGTCATTGGGCAGGGCCATGAGCCCGGCTCTTTTGTGTTCTACAAGATTCGCTAGGGTGTCCCTTATGTCTGATGATGCGTTCACACTGACCAGTTACAATATTCGCAAAGCAATCGGACGTGATGGCAAGCGCAGTCCCGAACGGATCGTTGAAGTGCTCAACACTGCGCAGGCAGATATTGTGATCCTGCGAGAAGCGGATTTCCGATTTAAGGGTCGACGTGCCATCTTTGATGCTACGGAACTGTTCGAGCGAACCGGGCTTGCCGTCATTGATGTGGCGCCAGAACATCCCGGACTTGGCTGGCATGGGAACATGCTGCCGGTCCGCCCAAGCGTCCACGTAAGATCAGTGCACCCTATCCCACTTTCAGGGTTGGAGCCGCGCGGCGCTGTTGCTGCTCAGCGAGAAATAGGGTCGCGAACGTTGAACCTGATCCATGCTCACCTTGGGCTGATGCCTGTTCAGCGCAAACGTCAGGCGCAACTTTTGGCCGCAAACATTGATCCTTCGCAAGCCACAATTCTTGCGGGGGACCTTAACGCGGCTGGCAAGGCACCACCCAGTCTTGCCCCGATCCATTCCCGTCTGACAGAAGTTGCCTTGGCCCTTAGTTTTCCCACACGCTGGCCGATGATCCGGTTTGATCGAATTTTTCACAACGGTGCGCTGAGGGTGGTGAATGCGCAGGTCCTCGACACTCCGTTGGTGCGACAGGCCTCGGACCATTTTCCGGTCTCGGCGACATTAAAATTCGTCTAAAGTAGTGGCGACGCCAGTCGCGCAACGCTGTCGCGAAACCGCAACAGACGATTACGGGACTGATAGCCGGCCACGTCAAAGGCCACGCAATCGGCAAGGTCGTCGTGAAAGGCGGTGACCAATTGTTGCGACACGCCTCGGTCATAGATCACTGCCGTGAGTTCGTAGTTGATGCTGAACGACCGGATATCCCAGTTTGCCGATCCGATCGAACAGATTTCGCCATCTACGCAGACGGTCTTTGCGTGCAGATATCCCGCGTCATAAAGTTGCACTTTGACGCCGGCGCGCGCCACGTCGAGGGCATAGGTATTCGCGGCCCAATACGGCAGAAACTGCCCCGGACCCCTGGCCGATATCATCACCTGCACGTCGACGCCCGACAGCGCCTTGAGTTTCAACGCATCGGTCAAAGCTTCATCCAGAATGAAGAACGGCGACTGGATCAGGATTTGCGTCTTGGCAGAAACGATCAGCTCAAAATAAAGCTGTCTGATCACCTCATATTCGCTGTCGGGGCCGGACAG
>RCMY010005486.1_pt1 | contig 14636 bp, 10 predicted proteins | sample 2041341 | NCBI WGS metagenome assembly RCMY01 (sample SAMN09708234, study PRJNA481090) | Marine sediment metagenome, whole genome shotgun sequencing project.
TCGATCGACCCGATGCAGCCATCGCTGTCGCTGCCACCGGTGGGCGACTGACACGGCGGATCAGTGGGGCCTTGCAGAACGGAGGTCAGCCGCCGCAGGCTCTGGATCTCGCCGGCGGGGTTTCCCGTGCGGGCGCGGTGAATCGCCAACGCACGCTCGAACAGTGGTCGCGAGCGCTCGGCCTCGGCCAGCAGGGCGTGGCAGTGGGCGAGTTGCGAGTGGAACCCGATCGAGGCCCCGCGTGACGGGAGGAGGTCCTGGTTGCCCTGCTTCAGTGCCGGTTGCATCAGCGTCACGCAGCCCGCAGGGTCACCCAGCAACTCTGCGACCTTGCCGCGCTGGGTGAGGGATTCAAGCAGCAAGCGGTCCGGAACCGGGTGCATGACTTCCAGCAGGTCTGCCTGCCGATCCAGCAGCGCCTTGGCTTTGATCGGCTCACCCAGTCCGATCTGCAACCGGGCAATCACGCCGAGCACTTCTGCCATTGCATCGGGCTGGTCGGCCAGCTCTCGCTCGCCCCGATCCACGGCAGCTTCGAGCAGCGCGCGCAATTCCATAGGCTCCCCGTCACGGGTCCCGCCGGTGCTTTCCAATACGCCGATCATGAACGCCTGTAGCGCCTGCGCGCGGGTCGCCTCGCTGACCGCCTCCCGTGCCTGCCAGGCCACGATCACCAGGGCGATGGTCAGGACACCAGTGGTCATGATGCCCGTCGCCACCGGCCAGCGCTGTCGCCAGAAAAATTTGCTCAACCGGTAGCGCCAGCTTTGCGCGCGGGCACGGACCGGTCGCCCGTTGACATAGCGCAGCAAATCCTGGGAAAGCGCCTCCACCGACGGGTAGCGTCGTTCGGGCGCCTTCGAAAGCGCCTTGAGCACAATGTTGTCGAGGTCGCCGGATAGCGCACGTGCGCGCCGGCGCACCACGATCGGGTCTTGGCCATCGCGGTGCTTTCCGGTTGGCGGTTGCAACATCGCCTGCGACGGGCGCAGCGGATCGTGCCGCAGGATTGCCTCCTCCCACGCCGCGTCGCTGCTCCGGGCTGGACGGTAGGGCGTGGCGTCGGCCAGCAGCTCGTACAGCACCACGCCCAGCGAGTAGACGTCGGTCATCGTGGTGACCGGCTCGCCGCGGATCTGCTCGGGTGCGGCGTAGTGAAGGGTGAAGGCGCGGGTGCCGGTGCGGGTGCGTTCCGGGAAGCCGTCGCCGCTGCCGTCCAGCAATTTGGCAATGCCGAAATCCAGCAGCAGCACGTCGCCGGCGGGCGTCACCAGGATGTTGGACGGCTTCAGGTCGCGGTGAACAATCAGGTTTGCGTGGGCGTGGCTGACCGCGGCGCAGATCTGCTCGAACATGTGCAGGCGGGTGGCCAGCGGCGTGTCGTGCTGACGGCAGTAATCGGTAATCGGGATGCCGTCGATGTGCTCCAGTGCCAGGTAGGGCAGGCCGTCGGCACTGATCCCCGCGTCCAGCAGCCGGGCGATGTGGGGGTGCGCGAGCCGGGCGAGGATCTGCCGTTCCCGGGTGAAGCGCAGTCGCAGGTCGGTGTCGGCCAGGCCGGGGCGCAGCAGCTTCAATGCCACGCGCCGCTGGTAGAGACCGTCGGCGCGGGCCGCCAGCCAGACCTGGCCCATGCCGCCTTCTCCCAGCAGGTGCTCCAGCCGGTAGGGCCCCACCTGACGCCCCGGCATCGCGAGCTGGCTGGGTCTCAGGGCCGGTTCGGACAGGAAGTCGTCGTCTGCGTCGAGGGCGAGCAGGGTTTCCAGCTCGTCGGCCAGTGCCGCGTCATCGGATCGCAGGTCGCGCAGTCGCTCGCAGCGCTCGACCGCATGCAGCTCGAACAACTCGTCGAGCAGCGGGGAGATGCGTTGCCAGCGTGCTTGATCCATGGGCAATCCGTGTTGCGGGCCGGTGTGTGCGGCGATGCAGGTGGATGCGGCCGCCGGTCAGCCCTGAGGGTCCTCGCGTAACGACGCGAGGAGGAAGACGCGTGCTTTCTGCCAGTCGCGCCGGATACTGCGTTCGGAGCGCTCCAGCAGCGTCGAGATCTCCACCTCCGACAGGCCGCCGAAATAGCGCAGCTCCACCAGTTGGGCGAGTTTCGGATCGACCTGGCCGAGCCTGGTCAGCGCGATGTCCAGCGCCAGCGTGTCGTCATCCAGGCGCAGGCCACCTTCCAGATCCTCGGGCAGATCGGTGACCCGGTGCATGTCGCCGCCGCGCTTCTGCGCCAGGCGCTGGCGCGCATAGTCCACCACCACCGAGCGCATCGCCGACGCGGCATAGGCGAAAAAGTGTGCGCGATCGTCGAACTCGGCCTCGCGCTTGCCCCAGAGTTTCAGGTAGGCCTCGTGGACCAGCGCAGTGGCGTCGAGCGTTTGCCCGCGTTGATCGGCCAGCTGGCGTCGGGCCATGCCGTGCAGCTCGTGATAAAGCGCGGAAAGCACTTCATCCAGCGCGCCGCGGCCGCCGCCACGGGCCGCCTGCAACAATTGGGTGATGTCGCCCCTCTCTTCCATCGGTATCCCCTCCCTGGTCAACGCCAATATAGCGCTTTGTGACTGCTGTCACTGAAATCCTGCATGCACCTGGTCAAGCGACAGTGGTTCATCACCGCTGGCAGTGGCTGCACCAGACGCTGGTGCGCTGGCCGATGGACGCCTGCTTGAGGGCGCGACCGCACGTCGGGCAGGGCTCTCCGCCGCGACCGTACACCGACAGCTGTTGGGCGAAATAGCCGCTGTTGCCGTCGGGATTGACGTAGTCGCGCAGCGTGGTGCCGCCCTGGCGGATGGCGGCTGCCAGGACGAGGCGGATCTCATCGACCAACCGCCGGTATCGCTCACGCGAGATCCTGCCGGCGGACCGCAGCGGCGATATGCCAGCAGCAAACAGGGCCTCGGCGGCATAGATGTTGCCAACCCCGACCACGACCGCCTGATCCATCAGGAACGTCTTCACCGGCGCCCGACGCCCGCGACTGAGCGCATACAGATAGTTGGTGTTGAACGCGTCCGACAGCGGCTCTGGACCCAGCGCCGCCAGCAGCGGATGGACGGTGCCCGGCGCTTGCCACAGCACGCTGCCAAAACGCCGTGGGTCATGCATCCGCAGCACCCGGCCGTCGTCCAGTGTGAGATCCACATGGTCGTGAACGCGCGGCGGCGTGTCGGCGGGCACCACGCGCAGGCTGCCGGACATGCCCAGGTGCACCAGCGCACTGCCCGCGTCGGTGTCGAGCAGCAGGTATTTGGCGCGCCGGCGCACGTCGTCGATGCGCTGGCCGGGCAGCGCGTCCTTGATCTCCGGTGCGATAGGCCAACGCAGGTCGGCCCGGCGCAGGGTGACCGCAGTGACCACGCGCCCGGTCAGGTGCGGGGCGAGGGCGGCACGGGTGGTCTCGACTTCGGGCAGTTCGGGCATCAACACAGTCTACGGCCGCGACCTGTCGCCACAATCGTGCCCCCTTGAATACCGTCGCGCCGCTGAACGATTCATGGCAAAACCTTGCGTGACGTGGCAACGCCCTCATCACAGGGTTGCAGGTCAGCACAGGAACCCGGCACCGTGTCATCATCGAGTTTCCGGTCGGGCGATGCCCTGCCGTATGGTCCGGGTCCACACCCGGTGTCCCTTCCCGGAGTCATGAAATGCCCGCTTTTCTGATCGACTTTCTCGCTGGTGGCCTGTTGCAGGCCAGCTTTGGCGCGCTCGTCGTCTATCTGCTGGTCACCACGCAGCTGACCATCTTTGCCGTCACCCTGTACCTGCACCGCTCGATGACCCATCGCGGTGTCGAATTCCATCCGGTGATCAACCACTTTTTCCGGTTCTGGACGTGGATCACCACCTCGATGATCACCCGCGAGTGGGTCGCGATTCATCGCAAGCACCACGCGGCGACCGAGACCGAGGAAGACCCGCACAGCCCGCTCACCAAGGGCATCGGCAACGTGTTCTGGCGCGGCGTGGAGCTGTAATCGCGCATCGATCGAGAAATACGGCAAGGGCTGCCCGGATGACTGGATCGAGCGTCACCTCTATACCCCGCACGCCACCTTGGGACCGATCCTGTTGCTGTTCATCAGCTTTGCACTGTTCGGATTCTGGGGCGTCGCGATCTGGGCGATCCAGATGCTGTGGATCCCGTTCTGGGCGGCAGGCGTGGTCAACGGTCTGGGCCACTGGTGGGGCTACCGCAATTTCGAGACCGCGGACAAGTCGACCAACCTGACCCCGTGGGCGTTCTGGATCGGCGGTGAAGAGCTTCACAACAACCACCACGCGTTCCCGAGTTCGGCCAAGTTCGCCCTGCGCAGGTTCGAGTTCGACATCGGCTGGAGCGTGATCCGCGTGTTGCAGACCTTCGGGCTGGCCAAGGTGTTGCGCGTCGCGCCCACCCTGGACGTGCGTCCCAACATCACGATGCCGGACCGCGAGACGCTCAAGGCGCTGCTGGCGATCCGCTTCCAGGCGATGACCGACTACTACCGCAAGGTCACCCTGCCGACGCTGCGCGCCAGCGATGAGAAGCTGCCGCGCAAGCTGCGCATGGGCTTGGCTGACGGCGGCCGCTGGCTGGACGACGAGAAGCGTGCGCGTCTGCAGGCGTGGCTGGCCGACCGTCCGCACATGGCGACCCTGGCGGAATATCGCCAGCGGCTGCAGCAGGTGCTGGACGACCGCTCCCACGATGCCCAGGCGACGCTGCAGAAACTGCACGACTGGTGCGTGGAGGCCGAGGCCACTGGCAATCAGGCGTTGCAACAGTTCTCGGTACGCCTGAAGGGCTACACGCTGGTCCCGGCCCAGGCGTGATTCGCTGGAGCCATCGTCGAATGCGCGTAATGCCGATGCTGTTGCTCGCGCTGCCGGCGTTGATGGCATGGGCGATACCGGTCGCAGCCCAGTCGCGGGTGGAAACCACGCGCGACTACCTGCAGCGCATGGACACCGATGGCGATGGTCGTGTGTCACTGGACGAGTATCTGGCGTGGATGACGTACGCGTTTGATGCGATGGACGCGGACGGCGACGGCGTGCTGTCTCCGTCCGAACAACCCGGCGGCAAGGGCAAGGCCCTCAGCCGGTCCCAGCATCGCGACCGCCTGGGCGAGCGTTTCAAGCGCCAGGACGCCAACCGCGATGGCTTCCTGAGCGCCACCGAGCTTGCCGCGCCGCCGCAGTAGCCGGCGCTGCGCACTGCGCACCTACTACCAAAGTCGTCTGTCCGCCGCGGCAGTGACCTCCTAGATTCAGATGGCAACCGCCCCCGATACGGCCGCATGGCGTTCATTCGCCCGAGCGGATCGAGGTAGCGGCCATCCACCTTGGAGGGACGTGCAATGCAGGCCAACGACGTGATCGACCGGGTGATCGCACACCCCAAGTACCAGGAACTCATCCGGAGGCGCGGGCGGGCGAGCCTCGCCTATTTCCTGTTGATGCTGGTGGTGTATGCGGGCTTCATCCTGACGCTGGCTTTCTGGCCGCAGGTGTTCGCGCAGCCGATCGGAACGGGCTACACGATGAGCGTGGGTGTCCTGACGGCCATCCTGGTCGCGATCAGCGCGGTGTTGATGATCGCCGCGTTCGTGCACCTGTCCAACAAGCATTACGACCCGCTGATCGCCGCCATCGTGAAGGACGTGACATGAGGGCCCTCATTGCGGTCTGCGCCGCCGCCCTTGTTGCCCTGCTTCCGATGCCGGCGTTTGCCGCGACAAAGGGGCAGGCCAACACGTCGGCGATTGTCATGTTCCTGGTGTTCATCGCCGGCACCATGGTGATCACATGGTGGGCAGCCAAGCGCACCAAGACCACCTCCGATTTCTATACCGCGGGTGGCGGCATCACCGGCTTCCAGAACGGCTTGGCGATTGCCGGCGACTACCTCTCCGCGGCGTCGTTCCTCGGCATCGCCGGCATGGTCTACGTCAGTGGCTTTGACGGCATGATCTACGCGATCGGCTTCCTGTTTGGCTGGCCGGTCGTAATGTTCCTGATCGCCGAGCGGCTGCGGAACCTGGGCCGCTACAACTTCGCGGATGTCACCTCCTACCGGTTGTCCGAAACGCCGCTCCGCGTGCTCGCGGCCAGCGCGTCGCTGCTGGTGATCGCGCTGTACCTGATCGCGCAGATGGTGGGCGCAGGCAAGCTGATCGTGCTGCTGTTCGGCATCCGCTACGAACTGGCGGTGTCCATCGTCGGCGTGCTGATGATCATGTACGTGGCCTTCGGCGGCATGATGGCCACGACGTGGGTGCAGATCATCAAAGCGGTGTTGATGCTGATCGGGGCCACCCTGATGGCGTTCCTGGTGCTGAAAGCCTTCAACTTCAACCCCGATGCGATGCTCGCCGAGGCGGTACGCATTCACCCCACCGGGGTGGCGATCATGGCGCCGGGATCGCAGGTCAGCGGAAATCCGCTCAATGCGTTGTCGCTGGGCCTTGCGCTGGCATTCGGCACCGCGGGGCTGCCGCACATCCTGATGCGCTTTTTTACCGTGCCCAACGCCAAGGAAGCACGCCGGTCGGTCATCTACGCCAGCTCGTTCATCGGCTATTTCTACCTGCTGACCTTCATCATCGGCTTCGGCGGCATCGCCTTGCTGTATCAGCACCCGGAGTACTTCAACGCCAATCCCGACGGCAGCATCGACATCATCAACGGACTGGTCGGCGGTACCAACATGGTGGCGGTGCACCTGGCCAACGCGGTGGGCGGCAGTCTGCTGCTGGGCTTCCTGGCCGCAGTGACCTTCGCCACGATCGTGGCGGTGGTAGCCGGGCTGACCCTGGCAGGTGCCGCGGCGATCTCGCATGACCTGTATGCCAACGTGTTCGCGCGTGGACGGGCGACGGAGAAGCAGCAGATGAAGATCTCGCGGATCTCCACCGTCACCCTGGGCGTGATCGCGATTCTGCTGGGGATCGTGTTCGAGAACCAGAACGTGGCGTTCATGGTCGGCCTCGCGTTCGCGATCGCGGCCAGCGCCAACTTCCCGGTACTGGTGCTGTCGATTTCCTGGCGCGGCTGCACTACGCTGGGGGCGACCGTCGGTGGCTTCATCGGTCTGGTGGTGGCTACGGGCTGGGTGACCCTGAGCAAGACGGTGTGGGTGGACGTGTTCCACTTCGCCGAGCCGATCGTGCCCTTCCCGAATCCGGGCATCCTGTCCATCCCGCTGGCGTTTGTCTCGATCTGGTTGTTCTCGATGCTCGACCGCAGCCCACGGGCTGCCCGCGAGCGCGCTGCATTCGATGCGCTCAAGGTGCGCAGCGAGACCGGCATCGGCGCGTCTGCCGGCAGCGATCACTGACCCGGTGCCCGGACTGACTTATCAAAGGAGTAACTCACCCATGTACAAGCAGATAGTGATTGCGACCGACGGCTCGGAGCTGGCGGGGAAAGGGCTGGAGCAGGGCCTGGAACTCGCCGCGGCGCTGGATGCGGAGGTCACCATCGTTACCGCCTCCGAGCGTTGGACACCGGTGGATGCCGGCATTGTCTGGAGCGGCTCGGCAGGCATGCTCGACGAATACCGCGTGCACGCCAAGAAGGAGGCCGAGGCGCTGCTGGCGGTCGCGGGCGAGCGCGCTACGGCACTTGGCGTCCGCCACCAGACGATGTACGTGGCCGACAGCTATCCGGCCGAAGCGATCCTGGACACCGCAGCGGCGCGCGGGGCGGACCTGATCGTCATGGCCAGCCATGGGCGACGCGGCTTGAACCGGCTGTTGATCGGCAGCCAGGCCAATTCGGTGATCGCCCACAGCACCATCCCGGTGCTGGTTGTGCGTTGAGGGTTGCTGGCTTTGTTTCGATGTGACCTGAGGGGCCCCGCCACGGCCGGCAGGGCTTGGCTTGCCGGGTGCATACGTACCGGAGTCATCAGCGGACTGTGTCTCCGCTGCCAAAGACCACCGCGTAATCCCGTACGACGGGCAGGGACGCCCGGGCCACCTGCGCAGCCCGGCCTGTCGCGTGATGCAGATTGATCAGAAGGTGTAGCGCGCCAGCGTATGCAGCCGGATCAACTCGCCGTCCGCGCCCGATTCCAGCGTGCGCTCGCCCCAGATGGCCTCGATGCCCAGATCCAGCTTGGGTACCGGCGACCAGATCAGGTTGGCGTGCGCGGACTGCGAGCGACGGGTGACCCCCAGTCCGGACAGGCCGATGTCGTTGTCCCACTGCGAGCGGGCGTAGTACAGGTTGCCGCGCAGGCCCGGATTGAACACGTGGCGCAGGCCCGCATACGCCGCCCAGCCACCGATCGCGTCGATGCTGCCCTGGGTGTCGGCGATGGCGTCCTGCTGCACCGTCGCCAGGCCGATGTAGCGCCCGAAGCCTTCACCGCCGGTGGCCTGATAGCGCAGATCGGTGCTGGCGCCCAACTTGACCACGCCGCTGACGGTGGCGGCGAAGCCGGTCGTGCTGTCGGGACTGCCGGCGACCGCCTCGTGCTTGAGCTGGCGCGCCATACCGGCCACGCTGACGTGGCCCCAGTCGCCTTTCCCGGTATAGCGTGCGATCAGATCGGGCACGCTGTTGTCGCCGCTGATCACGCGCGCTCCGCCACCGAACGGTTGTACCGTGGTTTCCGGATTCTCCAACGACACGCTGAAGGGTCCGCGGGTGTAACGGATCTGTGGCTGACGCACGAACACCACCGCGTCGGTCGGGCCGACGAAGTCCACCGAGTCGATCAGCGCCGCGGTGTCCATGAAGTTCGACCACGTCTGACCGATCAGCAGGCTGTTCCAGGTCAGGTAGGCGTGGCGGAGCGTGGCGCCATAGGTATTGGTGGCGGCGGTGTTGCCCAGTGAGCTGCCGAAGAAGTCCAGCTCGAAGCGCGCAGCCAGCTTGTCGCCGGAATCCAGCTCGGTGCTGGCGTCGAACCACAGCCGCGAGAACTTGGCGTGACTGTCGAGGTAGGCGTCCGTGCCGTTGCCACCCACCGGGATCGTGCCCGGCAGGTACAGGTCGCGGCCCGGGGTGCCCTTGGCAATGTCGCCGTCGCTGGTCCTGGTCGACATGGTGTCCACCCGGACATTGCCGCCCATGGTGAAGCGGGTGCCCGGGTTGGCTTGTGGAGTGATCGTGGTCGACTGGATGGACGCAACCGGCTTCGCAGGCGTTGCGGGCGCCGTCGGCAAAGTCTGCCCGCTGTTTGACTGGGCAATCCCGGTGCCGGCGCGCTCTGCGACCAGTTGCTCGACCATCCTCTCCAGCGCGGCGACGCGAGCCTCCAGTGCCTGCTCGCGGTCGGTTTGCGCCACCGCCACGCCGGGCGCCAGCAGGGCAATCATCATCGCGATGGCCAGAGGCCGGCGGTGCCGCTGCAGCACTCCGCCGGTCGCACCGGTGCGGTTGGATCGGGGCATGTTTCCCTCCATGGCTTCCGCCAGATGTCGGGTTGCCGACGGACTGCCGGCCACCCGTTTGAGAGCGTATTCCCAATCGGAGACCAATCACCCTCGGGTAGACCAAGGTCTAAACCCACACGCGCATGGATGCGGCACACTCGGTGGGGACAAACCGCTCAGGAGGCACAGCCCATGAACACGCCCCGGGATCTATACCCCGCTCCGGCCGATTTCGCTGCAGACGCGCGCATCAATCGAGAGCAGTACCATCGTTTGTACGAGCAGTCGCTGAGTGACCCGGACACCTTCTGGGCGGATGTCGCCGAGCGTCTGGAGTGGATGAAGAAGCCCACCCGGATCAAGAACACCAGCTTCGAACTGGACGATTTCCGCATCCGCTGGTACGAGGACGGCGCGCTCAACGTCAGCGTGAACTGCCTGGACCGCCATCTTGAGAGCCGCGGCGACAAGACCGCGCTGATCTTCGAACCCGACAGCCCTGACACGCCGGCCGAACGCATCAGCTACCGCGAGTTGCACCAGCGCGTGTGCAAGCTCGCCAACGCCTTGCGTGCGCTGGGTGTCGGCAAGGGCGACCGGGTCACGATCTACTTGCCGATGATTCCGGAGGCGGCGATCGCGATGCTGGCCTGCGCGCGCATCGGCGCCGTGCATATGGTGGTGTTTGGTGGATTCGCCGCCAACTCGATCGCCGACCGCGTCTCCGACAGTGGCAGCAAGCTGATCATCACCGCCGACGAAGGCCTGCGTGGTGGCCGCAAAGTGGCGTTGAAGGTCAACGTCGATGCCGCGCTCAAACTGCCGGGCACCGACAGCGTGGAAACGGTGCTGGTGGTCCGGCATACCAACGCGGCGGTAGACATGCAGATGCCGCGTGACCGCTGGTATGACGCCGTGGTCGCCGAGCAGCCGCACACCTGCGAGCCCGAGCGGATGAACGCGGAGGACCCGCTTTTCATCCTTTACACCTCCGGCAGTACCGGCAAGCCAAAAGGCGTGCTGCACACCACCGGCGGTTATCTGGTGTACGTCAGCTACACCCACGAGGCGATTTTCGACCTGCGCGAGGATGACGTCTACTGGTGCACGGCCGATGTGGGCTGGGTCACCGGCCACAGCTATATCGTCTACGGACCGCTCGCGAACGGTGCCACCTCGGTGATCTTCGAGGGCGTGCCCAACTACCCCGATTATTCGCGCTTCTGGCAGGTGGTCGACAAGCATCAGGTCACTACGTTCTACACGGCCCCGACCGCGATCCGCGCGCTGATGCGCGAAGGCGATGGACCCGTCAAGGCGACGTCACGCACGTCGTTGCGCCTGCTGGGCAGTGTCGGCGAGCCGATCAATCCCGAAGCCTGGCGCTGGTATCACGACGTCATCGGTGACAACCGGTGCCCGATTGTCGACACCTGGTGGCAGACCGAAAACGGCGGCATCCTGATCTCGCCGCTGCCGGGCGCGACCGACCTCAAGCCGGGCTGCGCAACCAATCCGTTCTTCGGCATCCGTCCTGCGATCGTCGACACCGTCGGCAACTTCGTGGAGGGCGAGGGCGAAGGCAACCTGGTGATCACCGACTCCTGGCCGGGCCAGTCGCGCAGCATCTACGGCGACCACCAGCGCTTTATCGACACCTATTTCAAGAACTATCCGGGCACCTACTTCACCGGTGACGGCTGTCGCCGCGATGCCGATGGCGACTACTGGATCACCGGCCGGGTGGATGATGTCATCAACGTCAGCGGACACCGTATCGGCACGGCCGAGGTGGAGAGCGCACTGGTCTCGCACGACAAGGTCGCCGAGGCCGCGGTGGTTGGCTTCCCTCATGACCTGAAGGGTCAGGGGATCTACGCGTACGTGACCCTGTTGGCGGGTGAGGAGCCCAGCGACGAGCTGCGTGTCGAGCTGATCCGCCACGTGCGCTCCGAGATCGGTCCCATTGCGGCCATCGATCATCTGCAATGGGCGCCGGCGCTGCCGAAGACGCGCTCGGGCAAGATCATGCGGCGGATCCTGCGCAAGATCGCCGAGAACGCACCCGAGCAACTGGGTGATACCAGCACGCTGGCCGACCCGTCGGTGGTGGATTCGCTGGTGAAGGATCGCCGCGTTCCCTGAGTGCTGTGACCGAGGACGCTGTCGATGCCGACACTGCTGATCGCCGACGACCACCCGCTGTTCCGCGAGGCGCTGCGGGGGGTGGTCGCGCGGGTGCTGCCGGGCGCACGCCTGCGTGAGGCTGACAGCGTGGAAGCGCTGTACACACTGGTGGAGGCGGAGTCTGACGCCGACCTGTTGCTGCTCGACCTCAATATGCCCGGCGCGCACGGCTTCAATGCGCTGGTGCACCTGCGCGCGCTGCACCCGCAACTGCCGATCGTGGTGGTGTCGGCGCGTGAGGAGCCTGCGGTGATGCGGAGGTCGTTGGACCATGGTGCGGTCGGGTTTATCCCCAAGTCGGCCGACGTGGCGACGCTGGGCAAGGCCATCCAGACGGTGCTCGATGGGGACCGCTGGGCGCCGGCAGCGGCGTTCAATGCGCCTGCTGCCGATCCCGACGAGCGTGATGCAGCGCGCCGTCTGCGTGACCTCACCCCGCAACAGTTCCGGGTGCTGCAGATGCTTGGCTCGGGATTGTTGAACAAGCAGGTCGGCTACGAACTCGGCGTCTCGGAGGCCACCATCAAGGCGCATGTCACCGCGATCCTGCGCAAGCTGGGCGCCAACAACCGCACCCAGGCCGTGCTGATTGCCGGCCGTCTGGCGCTGGATCCCGGCAACATCGTGTTGCCGCCGGAGGAGGGGGATTAGCGGCGCTTACGAAGCCACGTTGTCGCGCGGCTGGGCCGCGAGAAACGCGCGCAGCGACGCGGGTTTGACGGGTTTGGTCAGTACCAGGCAGCGGTGTTCGCGCGCCGCGTGCCTGAGCGCATCGCTGCCGTCACCGGTGACCAGTGCTGCCGGCAGATCGTCGCCCAGGCGCTCGCGCAGCAGACCAATGATGCCCAAGCCGTCGAGCCGGTCATGCAGGTGGTAGTCGACCAGGGCCACGTCGGGACCTTCCCCCGGAGGCAGGCTGTCGAGCACGGCAATGGCTTCATCCGCTGTGGCCGCGGTCATCGTGATCACGTGCCAGCGGGAGAGCAGTGCACGCATCCCTTCGAGGATTTCGCGGTCATTGTCGACACACAGCACGCGCAGACCGGCGAGGGAATCCAGGATGTCCGGCGTACGCTGGGCGGGCGCGTCCAACCCGGCAATCCGCGCGTTGCCGAATGGCACGGTGATCGAGAACACACTGCCGCCACCGACTCTCGCACGCACCCGCAACGGATGATCCAGGGTGCGCGCGATGCGCTGGCAGATCGACAGTCCCAGTCCGAGTCCGCGCTCACCACGACCGGTGTGATCGAAGCGGCGGAACTCTTCGAAGATCTGCTCAAGATGATGCGGTGAGATCCCTGGCCCGGTGTCCCAGACCTGCAGTTCCACCGCACCGTCGCGCAATCGTGCGGCAATGAGTACGCCTCCCACGCGGGTATAGCGCAGCGCGTTGGCGAGGAAATTTTGCAGCGTGCGCCGCAACAGACGGCGGTCGGTGCGGACCATCAGCGCCGCCGCCGGAGCGCGCACGCGCAATTGCAGCCCACGGCTGGCGGCAATGGGCGAATGCTGGGCGACCAGTTCGCGCAACAGTTCGTTGACGTCGAAATCGGCGATTTCCGGCCGCAGCGCGCCCGCATCCAGGCGCGAGATGTCGAGCAGGCCATCAAGCAGATCCTCGGCGGCGCGCAGCGACGCGTCCACGCGCTCGGCCAGTCGACCCTGCTCGGCGGACTCGTCGCTTTCGCGCAGCGCGGAGGTGAACAGCCGGGCCGCATTCAACGGCTGCAGCAGGTCGTGGCTGACCGCCGCCAGGAACCGGGTTCTGGATTGTTGGGCCTCCTCGGCCTCCCGCGTGCGTTGCTCCACGCGCTGTTCCAGCGTCTCGTTGGATTCGCGCAGTGCCTGCTCGACACGCTTGTAGTCAGTGATGTCACTGAAGCTGGTGACGTAGCCGCCGCCGTCGAGTGGCCGCCCGCGCAGTTCGATGACCTGGCCGTTGGCGCGCACGCGCTCGAACACGTGCGAGGCCCCGGCCGCGAGGTGGTCCAGCCGGCGCTGCACCTGCTCCTGGATGCCACCTGGACCCATTTCGCCGCGCCCGGCATTCCAGCGCAGCAGGTCCGCCACAGGGCGGCCGACGTAGAGCATGCCCTCGGGGTAGTCGAACATCTCCTGGTAGCGGCGGTTCCAGGCGACCAACCGCATCTCCGCATCCACCACGCTGACGCCCTGGCTGATGTTTTCCAGCGTGGTTGCCAATACCTCCCGATTGAACCGCGACTCCTGGTTGGCCTCGTCGAGCAGGGCGACCACTTCGCCCAGTTCCATGCCCGATCCCCGCAGAGCGCTGGTCAGGGTGAGACGGGCGGATGCCGCACCGATTGCGGCGGCCAGCAGACGTTCGGTGAATTGCGCGAGCGCGCGGTCGGCGGGCCGTTCGGGCTTCCACGGCTGGCCCTGCTGGCGGGCGTAGTCCTGAAACGCCCGTCGCGCACGGCGCTCGCCCACGATGTGCTCTGCCAGCGCCAGCAACTCACCTCCGCGTACGTTGCCCGCCCAACCCCCCGGGCCCAGTGGCGGCCGCTTTGCGTAGGGATCCAGGAAGGGGGCGGCCTGCAGTTGCTCGTTCAGGCGTGGGCGCTGCCGCATGGAGACAAATACGAACGCGCCGACGTTGAAGAGCAGCGACCAGAACACGCCGTGCGTGAGCGGATCCCAGCCGACCAGCCCGAACAGCTGTTCCGGCTGCAGCCAACGGATGCCGAACGGCCCCGCATCCACCCAGCCCGGATTGAGCCAGCCGCCGTGCGCCAGACTCGGCACCATCAACGTGTAGAACCACAGCGATCCTCCCGCGGCGATGCCGGCTACCGCGCCGGCCCGGCTCGCCCCTCGCCAGTACAGGCCTCCGATCAGGGCCGGTGCAAATTGCGCGACCGCAGCGAAGGCGAGCAGGCCATGCTGCGCAAGACCGCCGCCGCCAGAGCCGCGAGCGTAGGCGTACGCCATCAACGCCAGCGCCAGGATGGTGGCCCGGCGTACCCACAACACCCGTTGCTCGATGCCCGGACCGGTCCGGCGCAGGGCCCCGGTACGCAGCAACGCCGGGACGATCAGGTCGTTGCTGACCAT
>RCMY010003181.1_pt1 | contig 14635 bp, 12 predicted proteins | sample 2041341 | NCBI WGS metagenome assembly RCMY01 (sample SAMN09708234, study PRJNA481090) | Marine sediment metagenome, whole genome shotgun sequencing project.
CGATTCAACGAGTTCGACCAGCAGGATACCCGAGCCAGATGCTTCAAGCACTGACAGGGCCTGCACGGACGCCTCGCCTCCCTTTGCATGGCTCACACCTAACTATGCAGGTTATCCATGATACTGGATTTATCGAATTCCGCGCCCATCTTCAGCATCGCATCGGCGAACCGACCGACGATATCTGTGATGGCAGCGTCCGTCAGTTGATTGAGTATGCCAATGCGAATCTGCACCGGTTCGGATAAGGTTGGCCAAATTCCAAAACCCTCGGCGCGACACGCCCCCACAAGCTCCTTTTCGGAACCCGCCAGCTTGCCTGGCAAGTTTAGCACCACCAGGCTCGTCATATTGGAGGTCACCTCACAGCCCATCGCCTCTACTGCCCGCGTAAGCTTAGCCTCGTAAGACTCATAAGCGGCGGCTTTTTGCTCCCTGCCGTAAGTCAGAAGAATTCGCAGAGCTTCATGAAAAGCCGCTATAGCGTAAGGAGAATGGGTTCGGTGATAGGTACCTGCCGCAACATCCTCGCCGTTGATTACGCCCCAATGGCGTGCTTCCAGTATGGGATGATGCACAAACGTGTAGCAGCCGCGTTTGGCAACAAGGTCGATGGCCGTATCGCGAAAGCTGACCGGTGCATAGGTCAAAGGCAGGCTAAGCACACCTTTTTGCGGGCACGATGCCCAGGCCACGACGGCGGGATAGTCGTCGATATTGAAATCGGCAACGCCAAGGCTGGAGACGGCATCGATAATACCCATTACACCATGTTGCTCACAGGCGTCGTTAAAACCCTGCAAGTCATTGATGCGGCCGCTGCCAGTCTCCCAGTGCGCCATAAAGGCCCACATGGGTTTATGCTTGGCAAGCGCGTCAGCAACAATGCTGCCCGTGACTGACTCGCCGTGCGGTACGTTAATCACGTTAACGCTTTTCGGTTGTGGGTTAATCGGATCGGCCGCCAGCTCTTCAAGCGTGGAGGCTTTCATGCGAATCACCTGGGAGTCGATGCCGCTGAACGTTCCATTAACGAATACGACGACCTCATCACCAGGGAGAATCATGCTTAGGACGCAATCGAGCCCGCTGAAACCCGTGCCGCCTACGCCGTAGGTGTAGGTATTCGTCGTGCCAAATACGCTGCGCAACATGTGCTTCGCTTCCACCATACCTCTCAGCACGTCGTTTTGCATATGATCGGCAACGCCGGTTGCCATCAGCCTTTCGAGTACCCGTGGATCGGTATTGCCCGGTCCTGGGCCCGCAGCCAGGGTGTTTGGAATCTCTAGAGGGGGAAAAATTTTCATAAGGAGTGCCTGCCAGTTTGCTAAAGTTGGTGTTGCCGTTAAAGTATTCGTAAACCTATACCAGTACATGCGATTCTTTGGCAATTAGCCAAATTCAGCAATAACTCTCACAGGGTACTCATTAAGATATACGGTTGACGGTTGACGGTTGACGGTTTGCAGTTTGCAGTTTGCAGTTTGCAGTTGGCGATTGACGGTTTGCGGTTTTTTCAAATTTGCTTTGAGATTGCTCGTTCCCCCCAGCTTACCTGGCGGGCTAACCGGCAACTGTTAACTGTCAGCCGTAAACTGTTTAAATCCCCAGATAGGCCTTGCGCACGTGATCATTGTCCATTAGTCCGCTGGCTTCACCATCCAATGCAATGGTACCGGTTTCCAGTACGTAGCCGTGACTGGCAAGTTCCAGGGCGAGTTCCGCGTTCTGTTCCACCAGCACAATGGCAACGCCCTTATTATTAATCTCTACCAGAATCCTGGCGATTTCCTGCACGATAACCGGCGCGAGTCCCAGAGAGGGTTCATCCAACAACAGCAGGCGGGGATTGGACATCAGTGCGCGCCCAATCGCGAGCATTTGCTGCTCACCGCCACTCATGGTGCTTGCCATTTGGCCTTCTCGCTCTTTAAGGCGCGGAAAGTAGTCGAACATGCGTTGTAAATCTTGCGCTATAGCGTCTTTGTCATTACGAGTGAAGGCGCCAAGCAGCAGGTTTTCGGTTACTGTCAGCCCCTTGAATACACGCCTGCCCTCAGGCACATGGGCGATGCCTAATTTTACGATTTTGTCGGCGGATAGTTTGTCGATTCTTGCGCCATCGAAATGTATCTCTCCTTCGCTGAGCCGCTCGAGACCGGATATGGCGCGCAGCGTGGTGCTTTTACCCGCGCCATTCGATCCAATCAGGGTAACAAAACCGGCTTCGTCTACCCCTAAAGAAATACCTTTTAGCGCCGCTACCTTAAGATAATGAACATGAATATTGTTGACCTGTAGCAGCATGTTATTTTGTACCACCAAGATAAGCCTCAATGACTTTCTCATCCGACCGAATTTCTTCTGGTGTGCCCTCGGTAAGTAACTGACCAAAGTTGAGCACGGTCAGATAACCGCACAAGCCCATTACCGCCTTCATATCGTGTTCAACCAAAATCATGGTGATGCCCGACTTCTGGATTTTTCGGGTCAGGTCCATCATGTGATTGGTTTCTTCAGGGTTCATGCCAGCGAAGGGCTCGTCCATCAGCATAAGTTTCGGTTTCGAGACCAATGCGATGGACATCGCCAATGCACGCTGTGACCCCAATGGCAGCTCGGCGGCCAGTTGGTCTTTACGCTCAGTCAGCCCCATGAAATCCAGCACTTCTTCGGTTTTTTCCCGGGCCAACTTTTGTTTGGCCTTATCGGTACCGAAGAGTGCCGCAAATATATTGGACCTGGCTTCGAGATGGGCGCCCACCAGGGCATTCTCGAACACGGTCAATTCCTGAAACAAAGTTGTTTCCTGAAAAGTTCTGACAATACCCAGGCTGGCTATATGGCTCGGGCTCTTGCCCGCAATATTCTGGCCCTGGTAGCGAATTTCACCACTAGTGGGGCTATAAAAACCGGCGATGTTCTTGAACATCGTACTCTTACCGGCGCCATTGGGCCCGATCAGGCCTCGTATTTCACCTTCTTCCACGGAAAAACTGACCTGGTTTAACGCCGTTAATCCGCCGAACTGTTTGGTCATATTGTCGACTTCAAGCAGTGCCACTTCGTCTCCCGCTCGCTGTATTCTGCATATATTTATTTATCTCTGCACCTGGTGTTGTTCGCATTTCAGGACGACTTACGCGATCCGAAAACGCCACCAACCCTTTCCACCACGCTCTCCAACCCTTTTGGCAAAAACAGAATAGCCACAATCAACAATGCGCCATATATACCGGGACGAAGTTCTTCGAAGCCACGGAAGGATTCATCGAGAACCGTCAACACAACAGCGCCGAGAATAGGCCCATAAAAGGTTTTGTAACCGCCGACGACGACCCAGATCAATACAAACACCATCGTATCGATGCCGAACTGATGTGGCGTGATGGTACCCAGATAATGGACTTTTAACGCCCCGGCGATACCAACAAATATAGAACCGATGACAAATGCCAGCGAGCGGTAGCGCCAGGTGTTGACGCCTACTGACTCTGCCAATGGTGCCTTCCAGTGTACGGCGTGCAGCGTAAGACCAATTCTGGAATTCTCAATGCGATGCAGAATAAACAAGCAGAATGTGACAACCGCCAATACCAGATAGTAATAAGGAATGGGGTCGAAAATTTCATATCCGCCAATTGCCGGTGCTGGAATGTTGCTAAGTCCACTGGTGCCGCCAAAAGGGTCGACGAATTTTATCCAGCACAGGCGTATCGCTTCTCCGGCGGCAAACGATCCAATCAGAAAATAATATTGGGTCATTCTGAACAGCGGGAAGCACAATAAAGCGGCGAGCAGACCCGCTACTACACCCGCGAGGGGCAATGTTAACCAGAATGACAAATCCAGTTTCAGGGCTAACAAGGCGCTGGCGTAGGCGCCCACACCCATCATAATCACGTGAATAAGCGACCATTCGCCAGTCAGGGTAACGATTCGGTAACTGACGACAACCAGTACATTGATGATCAGAAAGATCACCAGGTCCTGGTGCTGGAATTTGAGAAAATGTGGCAACGTCAGCAGACCGGCGTACAGCACGATCAAACTAATAATTGTCTTTATGGTTGAGTTCATTTGTTCACTCACTCACCCGCACGCCCATGATGCCCGTCGGTTTGATGATCAGCACCACTACCATCAGCAGCAAGCCACAGATAGTGGCAATGGTTCCGCCGAAATAAACGGTAATAAATGTATAGAATACCGAGTACAGCAGCGCCGCCAATACCGCGCCTGACAGGCTGCCGATGCCGCCGACGATGGTGACAATAAAAGCGGTGATAATGACTGTGTGCCCCATTTCCGGATTAATATTCTGCAGTGGCGCCATCAGGGCTCCCGCGAGGCCCGCCAGCGCAGCACCCACCCCGATCGCGATCATCGACGTACGATTGATATTGATGCCTTGCAACGCCGCCGCCTCGCGATCCAGTGCGACGGCGCGTAATGACCAGCCAAGTTTCGTGCGGGTGAGGAAGAACCACAGTATGAGCAATGCCGACACGGCCAATGCCAGAGCAAAAAGCCGCTGTTCGGCAATTCGCAGGCCAATAAATTCAATAGTGCCGCGAAAAGGAGGAGCGACTTGTTTGGACGGACCCGTACCGCCAACGACGTGGGCAGCCACCTGTAAAATAAATAACACGCCGATCGAGCAAATCAGCCCGGCGAGAGGATCTTCACGGTTGGGGCGGAACAACAGGCGCTCCATCAGCAGGCCAATAATCGTGACCAGTACAATAGCGGTAACTAGTGCAGGCAAATAGCCAATTCCATGCTGCGCATGCAACAGCCACACGGTGTAGGCCCCGACCATAACGAGTTCGCCATGGGCAAAATTGACTACCCCCATAACGCCGAAAATTAGTACCAGACCCACGGCCCAGAGTGCGAAAAAGCCACCTTGGGTCAAGCTGTTAACGATAGTTTGAAGAAACAGATCCATTGGCGTTGTTGCGACAGTTGACTTTATTGTTGATATCGGTGTTAGTTTGGTTGAATATTCGTCGATGAAAAAAAAGGGGTAGTGTTATACCCCTCCAATTCCACATCCAAACAGAGTCGGCTTACACCGTTCTAAGATCTAATTTCTGCATGTGCTTTTTCAACACATCGCCGTGCTTTTCCAACCAGTCATAGACGCTTCTGATTTCAACGATACGCGCTTTACCGTCTTTCATCACCACAACCGGCCAATTGCCGACAATCGCGTTGTCCAGGCCCCACATTTCCTTGCCCCACCAATGTGCCTTGCCAAACGCGTGCTCTGGCGTCGCATTACTTTTAAACGTTTCAAGCACGTCCATCGGTTCGATGCTGCCCGCAGCCACGGCCGTGTCAGCCCAAACCTGCAGAATAGACGGGTATTCCCAGGCCACTGCCGACCATTCACCCGAGTGCTTCTTATTGAATGCCGCAGCAAACTTATTTGCGGGCGGGTTGGGGAAGTACACGTTTTTATCGGTCGTCAATACCGGATCGTCGAAATCCGGAAACTGGAAGATAAGCCCCTCAACATATTCCTTGCTGGTTTTAGCAATAGTTTCCTGATAAAGGTCCAGGGTGCAGGAAATGATCTTGCCCTTGAATCCCTGTTGATACAGCTGTTCGATCAGCGGCGTGGTAAATACATCGGTCGCTATACAGAAAACATCGGGTTTCTTGGCGAGCAGTGAACTGACCAGTGGCGCGAAATCCGTGACGTCGAAGCCGTGGAATTTGGTGGCCAGCACGTCGATACCCGCCACTTCGAACGCGGCGGCATAGGTCGCAGCCGATTGCTTGCCGTATTCGATATCATTAGTCGTACAAATGACCGCCGTTTGGGCTTTCGGGAAATTTTCCGCCAGCCATTCAACTCCGGTCACGTTGTAAAGGGGGTGGGACTCGCATACCGCCAGTAGATTGCTTGTTTTCGGCGTAATGTCGCTGGGCAGGTGGGTGGTGGTCAGCATCCTTTTGCGTTGGGCCCAAGGCAGTACCGATGCCACAGTCGGGCCACCCAGCATCATGACCATTTTAACGTCGTCGTCCATCACCAGCGTTTTGTAGCCCTGAATAGCCTTGGCGGTTTCGTAGGCGTGATCGAAGCTGGCGATTTCGATCTTGTAGTTGTCGCCATCAACTTTGATACCGCCTTTGGCGTTGATGCTGTCGGCTACAATTTTACTGCCGTAAAGGCCAGGCAGGCCCCACGCCGCGTAGTCGCCCGTCATCGGAATATTCATACCGATTTTGACGATTTTTGAATCGGCACCCCAGCTCAGCGCCGGCAGGCCCAGTGTGCTCAGCGCCGCACCGGCTGCGCCAGTTTTTACTAGTTTTCTACGAGTAATGCTCATGTGCTTCTTCTCCTTTGTTTTATTGTGATTTGTCGTTTATATTATTCTAAGTCTTTCGAATATCATCCAGCTCTCCCTTGCTAGATTGTCTCTTGCTACATTGTTAACAGCACATCAAGCCTTACATAGAACGTGATATAGAAAAAACTACTTCGCTCTCGAGCGCAAAATTGTCACCAATCTTGTCTTCATCGAGGTTGTCGTGGTAACGCAGGTCTAAGTCAAAGCCGAGTAAGGCCTTGGTTAAACCGACTTCCACGTGGGCGTAGTCATCAGCAAAGAAATCATTATTGTCACCAATGTCGGTGTAACCATAACCTACATCAATGCCGAAATCCATTGGCAACGTGACACCAACTTTGCCTTTGTAGTAGAGAGAGGAGTCGCCATTGTCGAAATACTCATCGGGTGCCCAGTTAATTTCCAAGCCAAGGTTCACGATACCAACAGTGTAGCCAGCGCTGGTCCATAGTTCGAAGGTGGTGTCATCACGCGCGCCTGAAGAATCCTGCCCGGGGAAGGTGTAGACCAGCGGCATCACCATCAAATCGACTCCGCCGACGGAATCGGCCCAGCCGAAATAGTAGTCGATTTCCATGTTTGCGCCGCCTCGCAGGGCATTGAAGTCTTTGTCAACATCCTGATTGATCAAGCTGGAAGCCCAGGCACCGGCAAACCAGGGACCATAGCCCCAGTCGAAACTACCCTGAATCGCGGGTTCGCTGGCGCTGAATGTCGTGCCACGGAAAGCGTAGTCCGACGTAAAAGTCAGGGTTGAACTGAAGGTGGCGGGGTCTAATGGCCCGCTTGGCCCCTCTTCTTCCTGCGCCCCTGCCATGCCGGCGTTGCCAAGCAGTAACAATGCGCCAAGCAAAGTCCCGACCGTTGAAATTGCTTTGATTTGTTTGCTTGCAAATTTGGGCGCAAGGAAGTGCCGGCGCTGTCTTAAAAGGACCGTATTGAGTTTCAACATTTTTATCATTTTGCAATCTCTCCGCTATATTTAGCGCTTTGTAAACGGTTTACCAAAATTGGCCCTAGCATGCACAACGAATGATCAACCGTCCGCTGTGCTCAAACAATCCCCCTTCATATTTACTCCTTTGGAGGTAGTTACCTGCATACATTGATAGCTTATTGTCACGCTATACCAACATTACAGGCTTTAGGTCACCTCTATTCACAGGCCTGTTACCTGTTAACGGAGCGTTTTTATGCAAGACCACCGCCTGTTAAAAGGCGCACCATTGCGTGATCGTATTTTTGCCGAAGTCGCGGCGCGCGTCAGTGCAGCCAAACAACATCATTCGCTTGGCCGCCTGGTGTCGATTAGCATAGGCGACCATCCCGAAGTCTCGGTGTACATTCGCAACCAGTCAAAAGCCGCTGAAACGGTGGGCATTCCGTTCGACCAACAGAATTGGCCAGGCGATTTGTCGCAGCAGGAATGCAAGGCGCGCATCGTGGCGATGAACGAGGACCCGGAGGTGCTAGGTATCATTCTGCAGCGGCCGATACCTGCAGAAATTAACATTCGTACGGTACAAAGTGCGATACATCCGCTAAAAGACATTGAGGGTATGAATCCGGCCTCAATCGGCAACATCGTTTACAACGACATGACTCTTGCGCCTTGTACGGCGGCTGCTTCGGTGGAATTGATTCGTGCGACCGGCCTGCCGTTGGATGGGCTGGAGGTAGTGATGATTGGTCATTCAGAGATTGTCGGCAAACCGGCCGCCATGATGTTGATGGCGGAAGGCGCCACCGTCACGGTGTGCCACCACATGACCCGCTCGGTTGCGGCCCACTCCCGGCGTGCCGATGCTGTGTTAGTTGCGGTTGGTAAAGCCGGTTTCCTACGTGGCGACATGGTAAAACCCGGCGCTGCAGTGATAGATATCGGTATTAACCAGGTTGAAGACAGCGACGGCAATTTGCACATTGTCGGCGACGCGGCGACCGAGGAGATTCTGCAAGTCGCCAGTTGGGTAACGCCAGTTCCCGGCGGTGTTGGACCGGTCACAGTAGCCATGCTAATGAAAAATGCGATAACCGCGCACGAAAGGCAATTGGAAATCGGCTGGCTGGACTAGCGCGCTGGTAACCGCTGTACAAGCGAGTAACAGCGGTATTTGGCGGCGGAGGTACTACTAAAGGTAGAGCTGTTACGTTGCCACTAAGCACTATAGCGTATTTGATTGACGTCGCAGTATTGATAGCCTGCTTTAAAACAAATTGCCTATAGGCATCACGCTACGCGGAGCCAGTAAAACATGCATGCTTCCTCAGTCGAAAATGTGCTTACCTATTGCCTCAAGAATAGTGCTTGCCGGCACGAAGACCGGTCAACATTTATAACCGCGTGCGAGGCCCTCCCCTTCGAAACCCTGGCGCAAGCGCTGTCAGCCAGTCAGCTCACGGGGCTGTTCGTCAGCGCGCTTGATGAGCTGGAATTGATCTCGCCGAAAGTTGCGGCAATTAGAGCCCGGCTAGAGCCAGAGATGATCATTCGCAATCGGTTTAATATTAGCTTGTTACGCGAGCTAACTCGGCTCTGCGACAGAAAACCTCAGCACCTGCAAACCATTATGTTGGGCGGCCCCGACATGTGGGCCGATATTTATCCGGACCCATTAGAACGGCATAGTGAAGATCTGGACTTGCTTTTTTGTTCGGAAGAAAGTTTTTCTGGCGTCGTTAGCGTGGCTATCGATCTAGGCTATTGCCGCATGAAATCGGAGTCTTTGAGTTTAGATTACGGGCAAGGCAGCTCGCAGCATCCGACTTTGTCTTCGAGCTTGTATTATGTTGATCGGGAACTCGAATTGAATACGCAGGAAGCCGCAGCGTATCGACAGCTGCGGAGCAACGATCTCAATACGTATTCGATCGCTGAAGTTACCCCTGGGCGATTTGTTATCACCCATTTTCTAGAGCTACACAAGCTCTCTCCAGCAGATTTTGGGAACCAATTCAGCGCTCAGTGCCAGCGCTATGTGAGACCGTCACGGTTTTCCGAGTCGATATACCAGCTGGATACGGCGGCACAAATAGTTTTTACAGCATTTAAATACCGGGAAAAAATTGAACAAGGTGGTTTTTCCAATCGTGTGGACTCGAAGCGACTTAAATCAATTGGCGATTTCATCAGGCTAATCGGCACCGCCGATTGCGAACATATTGTGCATGCGAAGTTGGTTGCCGAGCAATGTGGATTAAGCAACCCGTTAGCGGATTTGCTCGCCAGTGTATTGCGAATAAATCCCGCGCTACCCATCGGCGCGCTGGAAAATATCATTGCCAGAAGAGGCGGTGGTGTCATTAAGCAAGCGGTTGCGTCGTGCGCGCGAATGCTAAGCGACACGCACGCCGGCATGTCAGGGCCGTTGCCGCCTGTGCATCAGAACGCCAAAGTGGCAGTAAGCCATATGAGTTAGCGCTCGAGGCGTTAACCGCAACAGCCGCTATTGGCCCGACGCGCGATATTTACGATCTCACGCTAAAAGCGGCTACAGCGCGCCGCGTATCGATGCGTTCAAGCATGTTCCAGGTAGCCTCGGCATCAAGCGGTGGAGAAATAAAATCGCCTTGAACAAAGCTAACACCGATAGCTTTTAGAACCTCCAACTGCTGTTGAGTTTCAACCCCCTCGGCAATCACGTCAATGCCGAGGCTGGCGGCAAATGCATTCAATGCCTGAATGTACCTCCCATCATTGCTGACACAGTCAACAACAAGTTGCGGTACCAGCCGCATGGCGTTGATCGGCATGGCTTGCAACATCGATATTTCAACGCTGCCGGCGCCAAATTGTTCCACTACCAGGTGGATGTTCCGCGCCGCAAGCCGGCGTAACATGCTTTCGGTTGCTGCCGAGGTTTGGCTTAACACATGCGCGGGAACACCCACCGCCAGTGTAAACGGTGGTAACTTGGCAGCCAATAATCGCCCCCCCAGGCGGAGAATGGATTCGGCGTCGAGCAGGGTATTACCGGTAAATTGCACGGTTAAGGCGAGGTCGTCGACTCCCGGCAGTTCCAGCCAGGTATTTGTTTGCCGGCGGGCTTCCGTAAACATCCATTCCCACATTGGCGTAATCAGTTGTGCCTCCGTTGCGTGGGACGCAAACCTGTCGATAAACAGCATCCCTTTGCGCGGATGCCGCCAGACCATTTTAGCTTCCAAACCCGCCAGACGGCCGTCAACGCTAAACACAACGGGCTGCCAGAACACCTGAAATTGATCATTTGCCAAAGCTTGCCGTAGCTCCCCGTGCGTCCGTGATTGGGTTGCCGCTTTGGCATGGCTGTATAAATCCATTATTTCGTAGCGTGCGCCGCCAAGCGCCTGGGCGCGGCTTAAGGCTGTCTCTGCTGCCTCCAGCATGTCATCGCCGAGCTTATAGCCTTGTTTCGCCAGTGCAACTCCGATGCTGGCTGTCACGTAAAAACTTGAACGTTCCACCGTGATAGGCACCTGCACCTGTTCCTGAATCCGCCGTAAGGTAGTGGTGACTTCCTTGATACTGGCACAACGGTCAAGCAAGACGGCCAACATATTGTTGCCCAACAATGAGATGGAATTGCTGCTCGCCAATTCGTCGTGTAGCCTGCCGCCTATAGCAGCCATCACCCGTTCGATCTGAACGCGTTGAATATATTGACCCTGATCAATGCTGATCAGTAGCAGCGCAAAGCTATAGGTCTTGTCTAGCAGGCGCTTTTGCACCAAACACTGCAGGCGGTCGGTGAAAAGCGAGGGATTGGGCAAACCGGTGTCAGCATCATACAACGCAGCGCGTCGTAGCCGTACTTCGGCTTGCTTTCTCTGCGTGCTGTCGACCACAGACCCCTCTACGCTTAGCAATTGTCCGCTGGATGCGAAATTCCCAATGCCGGTCTCAAGCACCCATTTAACCTCGTTGTTGGAGGTTACGATGCGGTAGCGCAAGTCAAAAGGCTGTTGTTGCTGCAGTCTGTATTGAATTCTGTCGAAAACCCAGCTGCGATCCTCAGTATGAATAATTTCTGCCCAGCTGGCATTCTTGCTATTAACGAAATCTTCGGGTTGGTAGCCAGTGAGCGCCACGCAGCCTGCGCTGACGTAGTCCATTTTTTCCATATTTTCATTGCGACGGCGATATAACATGCCGGGAAGGTTCGCGGTCAAGTTCTCCAGACCGCGGAATTTCGCTTGCTGCAGCTCTGCGGCGTGAACTTGTTCCGTGACATCGGTCAGCGTGCCAGCCACAACAGGGCTGCTGGTTACTTTGCCATCACTACGCAGTGATCGGGCGCGTAACGTCACCCAGCGGCATCTGTTGTCTTTGCACAGCAAGCGCACGGTGACAGGCGCGATGTCCTGTGGCCAGCGCGCAATTCGTTTCAGGTGCTCTTTAACCAGATCAGTATCCGCCGGATGAAAATAGATCTGGTGATGGCTACCTATGCTGCCGGTCAGCGAGTGACTGGTAAGTGTCGTCCAGGCGAAATTGAGATATACCCATTTGCCGGCCTGATCCAACTGGAACACCACTTGAGAGAGGTTGTCGATCAGTTCGAATTGTTCCTGCCGGCCGAGGCCGGATTCGTGCCCACGTTTGAGCAGGCGGCGACCAGCCTTCTTTATTCTGGCGGCCACACCACTCATACTAATCTATGCTTCACTTCTATGCCCCAATGCCCACACCGCTGCCTCCACCCGCGAACACACATTGAGTTTCTTCAGCAAGTTTTTGACGTGAACTTTCACCGTACCAGGACTGATATCAAGCTGTCGGGCGATCACCTTATTGCTCATGCCTTCCGCAATTAAGTTGAGAATCTGCCGTTCCCTTTGTGTTAACGAGGTGTTGTCCGATGGCGATGACGACTCGCTGCCGCGCACCATACTGGCCAGCAAACCAGTCAGCGACGCGTCCATCACAATTTCGCCGTTCGCGGCCTTGCGGATCTGCGGCAGCAGATCTTCAGGCTCCATGTCTTTAAGTAAATATCCATCGGCACCAGCATGTAATGCATCGACCAGATCATCGCCGGCGTTCGACACGGTTAACACGATCACCGTACATTCGAGTTCCGTTTCCTTTAGCCGTTTGAGCGTCTCAATGCCATTCATGCCCTTCATGTTCAGGTCGACCAGAATAACGTCTGGTCGGTGCTCGCTTGCCAGTTTTATGCCTTCCGCTCCGGATTGTGCTTCAGCAAGCAGCTTAAAATCTGTCTCCATCTCAATAAGCTGTGCGACACCCTTAATAAATAATGGATGATCGTCAATGATCAATACTGTATATGCGCTGCGCTCTGTCATAAGGTTACTTCTCTTTTGCCACTCGCTACTGCGCAAGCCCGCCGGCGAACGATACTTCAATACGAGTTCCGCCGAGCTGCCGGCGCAGCGCAATAAATTCGCCACCCAGACTGCGCGCGCGTTGCTGCATGATCACCAGACCATGGCGCTGTTTGCGTTGCCATGCTGCGTCAATGCCTACGCCGTCATCTTCCACCGCAAAACAAACTGTGCCTTCGGCAGTTATTCGCAACGATATCTCGGAACAGCTTGCCCGGGAGTGCTGCACGATGTTTGTCAGGGCCTCGCGTATAATGTGCAACACGTGCATCTCTTGCTCAACCGTAAGTTTTCCACTCGCTACTCGGTTGTCCAGTCGAAATACTATTTCACTGCGCTGCTCGAATTCTTTCACTGAGTCCTCAAGCGCCTGGCTAAACGATCGACCGTCGGTAGACAGCCGAAACGTAGTGATAACCTCGCGTAATTGTTGATAGGCAACATTTAGATTAATGCGCAGTTCCTGTGCGATAGTGTCAATGTCGTCGCGGTTTACCGGTTGCAAAGGCTGGCCCGCTATGAGTAAAGCTTGCAGGCGCGCCACCTGAATTTTCAAATACGACAGCGATTGAGCCAATGAATCGTGTAACTCGCGGGCAATAACGCCGCGCTCTTCATACAAGGCCTGACGATAACTGGCCTGGGCTGCCTGCACACTACAAAGAATTGACGCCAGGTCTTCGCCCAGGCTGTGCAGAATAAATTCGTCTTTAGTGGAAAACTGACCCGCAACTCTCAGTAATAAGTAGCCATGACACTCTTGCGCGCTATCGCACAGCCGGACGGACACCAGTTGTGATTTGCGCCGTTTGTGAGGCTCGGTATGGCGCAACACACGCTCTTCCTGGGCGGTAACCGACCAGGAGCTTAGCAACTGACTTGCATGGGCGTCTATGCTGCTGTTGGGCGTAGCGGCCAGCAGAACAACCGGTTGACCTAACTTTTGTGGGATATAAATAGCCGCCTCACTGGCGCCCATTTGCGATTGTACTTCGCGTAATATCACCTTGAAAGGATCGGCGTGAGTCGGCTGCGCGACAAAGCTGGCGAGGAAAGTTTGCAGCAAATTGAGCGTGCTGTGCCGGGTGGGCGGTGACTTGGGCAGGCGCTGCAGGTAACTCAGCAAGAGCGAGCCGACGAGTAAAGCGACGACAAATAGAGGAAGTTTTTCGCTCGGGTGACCGAATGCCTGCATGGCGACAAGCACGCCAATCGCCGCGTAAACAAGTAAGCGGCTCAGTGCGATGCTGTGGCTGACTAAGCCGCGCAGGAGTCGTCGCCAAAGTGATGGGTAATGCCGCGAGCCTGCAGTAGCGGCGTGCACCGAAGAGGTAACCATACTCGCCTACCGTGTTTGTGTGTGCGTGATATTCTCCTTGCGCGGTCATCCCTTTGCGCCGTCATCCCTTTCGCGGTCCTTGCGGCGCGGTCATCATAGTGTAATCAGCCCTGCTTGCGAAAGGTAAAATTTTGCACATTTTAAGTTAGCAGCCGCTGTCGGGCCGCTTATCTGCGCTGAGGACTCCATAACATCACTGCCGCGCGGCTGATTCAACGTTGCGCGGCAGCGATGGCGGTTACTTGTCGAAGTGGATGACGCTGCGAATGCTCTTGCCTTCGTGCATCAAATCAAAGGCTTTGTTGATATCGTCAAGCCCCATGGTATGGGTGATAAAGTCATCCAGCCTGAATTCACCCTGCAGATAACGCTCAACGTAACCCGGTAGCTCGGTGCGGCCTTTTACGCCGCCGAAGGCCGAGCCACGCCAGACCCGGCCGGTCACCAGCTGGAACGGGCGAGTGCAGATCTCCTGACCGGCGCCGGCGACACCGATCACCACCGACTCACCCCAGCCTTTATGGCAGCATTCCAGCGCCGAGCGCATGAGATTGACATTGCCGATGCACTCGAAAGAGTAATCAACGCCGCCATC
>RCMY010003182.1_pt1 | contig 14632 bp, 13 predicted proteins | sample 2041341 | NCBI WGS metagenome assembly RCMY01 (sample SAMN09708234, study PRJNA481090) | Marine sediment metagenome, whole genome shotgun sequencing project.
CGTGGGGCAAATGGAGGCGCCATCCTGGGATGTGTCGCCAAGGATCGACCGGCCGCGACCCGACTGGTGCCCCTGGAAAGCCCGAAACGATGGTCAGGGTGGAAGGGATTGGCGCAGGTACCGAGCCGGACATCCAGTCTCAGCAGTCAGCACCGACGGCGGGAACCGCACCCTCGGATCGCGAAGGTTGTGGCGCGTGGCGCGGGACGGCCACGGACCGCCTGCGCTGGTGGCAGGATGAGAGATATGTATCCCACCTACGTTCCCGACCCCGATCGCTACGACGGCCGCATGCCATACCGACGCTGTGGCCGCTCCGGCCTGCAGCTGCCCCTGATCTCGCTGGGCCTGTGGCAGAACTTTGGCGACGACAAGCCCATGGAGACGCAACGCGCCATCATCCGTCGCGCCTTTGACGCAGGCATCACCCACTTTGATCTTGCCAACAACTACGGCCCTCCCTATGGACAGGCCGAGATCAACTTCGGCACCATCTTCAAGCAGGACCTGGCGCCGTTCCGCGACGAACTCGTCATCTCCTCCAAGGCCGGCTACGACATGTGGCCCGGGCCCTATGGTCAGGGCGGCGGAGGCCGCAAGTACATGTTGGCCTCGCTGGACCAGTCGTTGCAGCGGATGGGTCTGGACTACGTCGACATCTTCTACTCGCACCGCTTTGACCCGGACACACCCGTCGAGGAGACGATGATGGCGCTGGACCGGGCCGTGCGTTCCGGCCGGGCGCTCTACGTTGGCATCTCTTCGTACTCGGCCGCCAAGACCCGTGAAGCTGCGCTCATTGCTCGGGACCTCGGCACGCCGCTGCTCATCCACCAGCCGAGCTATTCGATGTTGAACCGTTGGATCGAGCCGGATCTGCTGAACGCCTGCGAGTCCGAGGGCATGGGCATGATTGCCTTCACTGCGCTTGCCCAGGGACTGCTGACCAACAAGTACCTGCACGGGATCCCGGAGGATTCCCGCATGGCTCGAGACGGCTCCCTCTCCAGTGATCAGCTCGACGAGCAGACGCTCATCCACATCAAGGCCCTGCACGAGATTGCGCAGGGGCGTGGCCAGGAACTGGCGCAGATGGCGCTGGCCTGGGTGTTGCGTGACGAGCGCATGACCACAACGCTGATCGGTGCATCATCAGTGGCTCAGTTGGAGGCCAACCTGGGGGCGGTCAAGAACCTGGACTTCACCGACGACGAATTGAACAGCATTGACCAGCACGCCAAGGACGCCGGCATCAATCTGTGGGCGGAGTCGACCAAGCACTGAACCAGCAGGGAGGGCTCGACGAGCGGGGGGATAACCTCCCCGCTGTCGATGATGACCGTCGAGCCATCAGCGCCAACCCTGTCGCGGGCGCACCCAGGACGTGAGTCTGGAATTTCCAAAAGATAAATCTATTGACTTAAGAAGTGTGCGGGTGTTGACTGGGGGATGAAGCAGTTGGAGAACTGGTCCCAGAGAAGGGGAATGCCACCGTGTCATCTTCATCCACCCGAGCGTTGTCCAACGCCGACGAAACATCGCACGCCCGCGGTGCCCTGAAGGCCGTGACGGCGGCGACGGCGGCGACTCCGGTGATGCCGGGCCGTGCTGCGATCCTGGCAGAAGCACCGGAGAGAGATCTGGTCGCGGCGGAGGCTGCGGGCGCGCAATTCATGCAGGCCCTGGGCGTCGATCCCTACGACGAGACCAGGCCCGATCTTGCTCGGACACCGCAACGGTTCGCGGCCGCCTACGCGGAGATGCTGACGCCGCGCCCATTCGATTTCACGACCTTTTCGAATGTGGAGGGCTACGACGAAATGGTTGTGGTCCGCGACATCGCCGTTCAGTCGCTGTGCGAGCACCACCTCCTGCCGTTCGTGGGAGTGGCGCACGTCGCGTACCTCCCCTCGGATCTCATCGTGGGACTGTCGAAACTCCCGCGGATCGTCGAGCACTTCGCACGCAGGCTGCAGACGCAGGAGCGGCTAACCCTGCAGGTGGCTGATGCTCTGGTCGCGCACCTGCATCCGCGTGGAGTGGGGGTGGTGGTGGAGGCCACCCATTCGTGCATGACGTTGCGCGGCGTGCGGACGGAGCATGCGAGCACCAAGACGTCCGCCCTGCGAGGGTCGCTGCGGAGTGACCCCGCGACCCGGGCAGAGTTCTTCGCGCTCGTGAATGGTGCCCTGCATTGATCCACACCTTGCCCACCAGCAGATGCTCGGTGGGTTCGTTATCCCCGGAGGAGGAGTTTGACCATGAGTATCGTCATTGTCGGCGCGGGTCTGGCCGGCGCCACGGCCGTCACCGAACTGCGTGAACACGGCTACGCAGGTGAGATCGTGCTTCTCGGGGCGGAGACTCACTTCCCTTATGAGCGGCCGCCACTGTCCAAGGGTTTCCTCATGGGAGCGCAGGAGTTCGACGAGGCGCTCGTGCACGATCAGGGATGGTACGACGACGAGAACGTCGATCTCAGACGGGGCACGCGGGCGACCCGGATCGACCTGCACAAGAAGGTTGTTCACACTGAACCCGTGGATGACGGTGGCCCCGCGGAGATCCCGTATGACCAACTCCTCCTTGCAACCGGCGCCACGCCGCGCGCGTTGGACATGGGAGACGGCCCGCTCCTGACTCTGAGAACGATCGAGGACAGCATCAGGCTGCGCAAATCGCTGAAGCCCGGCGCCCGCGTGGCCATCGTCGGTGGGGGCTGGATCGGGCTGGAGGTTGCGTCGGCCGCCCGTCAGTCCGGGGCCGATGTGACCGTCTTCGAGGCGGGTGAGCTGCCGCTGCTGCGCGTTCTCGGTCCCGAAATCGCGACTGTTTTCGCCGAACTGCATCGGGGACATGGCGTCGACCTGCGCCTGGGCTCGAAGCCGACTTCCTCGGACCTGGCAGGTGCCGATGTGGTCGTGGCCGCGATCGGCGTGATCCCAGACGTCGCTCTGGCGCGGGATGCGGGTCTGGCGGTCGACAACGGCGTCCTGGTCGATGCGACGCTGCGCACCTCCGACGCGAACGTGTTCGCCGTCGGCGACATCGCCAATCATGACCATCCGTTGTTGGGCCGACGCATCCGGGTGGAGCACTGGGACAACGCCATCGAGCAGGCGAAGGTCGCGGCCCGCAACATGCTCGGCGCCCACGAGCCCTACGATCGCCAGCCCTACTTCTTCACCGACCAGTACGACCTGGGCATGGAGTACTTCGGCAACGTCGGGCCCGACGGCTATGACCGGGTGGAGATCGAGGGTCCCAGGAACGTACTTGACGGGGACGCCTTCCGGGCCTTCTTCGTCCAGAGCGGGAAGGTGGTCGCGGCGATGCACGTCAACGATTGGGATGCCTCGGACGCTATTCGCGACAGCATCGGAACGTCACGGTGAAGGGACGGGCGTCCCGTCTCCGACCACGGGTGAGGAGTTCCCAGTGAACGTGCACCGCATCGGCCCCCGGGAGTTCGACTTCGACCGTCAGGTGGCGGTCATGGCCGTGGTGAACCGGACCCCCGACTCGTTCTATGACCGGGGTGCCACGTTCGCATTTGAGCGAGCTGTCGCAAGTGGAGTTCGGGCAGCAGATCTCGGAGCGGACTGGGTCGACATCGGTGGTGTTCCGTTCGGGCGCGGGCCGGCCGTCTCCGTTGTCGAGGAGATCGACCGGGTGGCCCCTGTGATCGCCGCACTCGTCGCTGCCCGCGGCGACATCGTCATCTCCGTGGACACGAACAGGGCCGCGGTTGCGCGGGCCGCGATCGAAGCCGGCGCCGCCGTCATCAACGACACGAGCGGGCTGGGTGATCCTGAGATGGCCGCTGTGGTGGCGAACGGTCAGGCGCACCTGATTGTCTGCCACAGTCTCGGTACGCCCCGTCAGGAGAAACCGGCGGCTCATTTCGACGACGTGGTCCGCGAGGTTCGCTCGTTTTTGGTGGCTCGCGTCGCCCGGGCCGAGGCCGCGGGGATCCCGCGGGAACGGTTGATCATCGACCCCGGTCACGACCTCGGCAAGAACACGCTGCATTCGCTGGAGCTCACCCGACGGCTCGGTGAGATCGCAGACATCGGGCTGCCTCTGCTCGCGGCGGTCTCGAACAAGGACTTCATCGGCGAGTCGATCGACCGACCGCGGGGGCAACGGTTGGCCGGCTCGCTGGCGGCGATGACCCTGTGCATCCTGGGCGGCGCCCGGATCGTACGGATGCACGACGTCGAGGCCACCGTTGATGCGGTGCGCATGACCGAGGCCATCCTCGGGATGAGGCCGCCGGTCCGGCTCGAACACAACACCCATCCCACCCACAACGTGTGAGGCACCCATGAATACTCGCATTGACCGACTCTGGCCCGAACCCGCGATCGATCTCGACGATGCTGCGCTGCTCGACGCCTATCCGTTCCCTGGTGATCGCCCGTGGCTGCGGATGAACTTCGTCAGCAGCCTCGACGGCGCGGCGACCATGCAAGGGCGCTCCGGTGGCCTGGGCGACGACGCTGACCGTCGCGTTTTCGACCTGCTGCGCTGGCCCGCGGACGCCGTTCTCGTCGGCGCGGGTACTGCTCGCCTTGAGGGCTACGCCGCGATGCGGCTGGAGGAGGAGGCAGTGGTGTGGCGCACCGCGCACGGCATGACGCGGCACCCGGTTTTCGTCCTCGTGACCCGCAGCCTTGACCTCGACCCCGTGTCACAGATCTTCACCGATGCACCAGTTCGTCCCATCATCTACACGGTGGCCGACGCCCCGGATGGTCGCCGGGCTGCCCTGGCGTCGGTGGCCGACGTCGTCGATGCGGGCGAATCCGAACTCGACCCGATCCGCGTGCGCGAGGACCTCACCGCACGTGGCCTCCTGCGTGTTCAGGCCGAGGGTGGACCGAGCCTGTTTGGTTCCTTCCTGGCCGCGGGTGCCGTCGACGAATTGTGCCTCACCGTCGCCCCAACCATCGTGGCCGGGGATGCCGGACGCGTCGCGCGCACCGGGCGCCCCGCTCCCACCGACATGAGTCTGAGTGCGGTCCTGCGCGCTGGAGACGAGTTGCTGCTGCGCTACACCCGCACGACTTCGCTTGGTGTGTAGCGGCCAGGGATCGCCGCTGCACCTCTTACGTCAAAAGCCGTATCCTTTGGAGAGTGAGTGAGATGCGAAAGGATCAGATCCGGGCGGATCCGGAGGATGACGTCGCACGTGTCGGACTCTTGTCCGAGTCCACGCGACGTCAGCTCTATCGGTACGTCTCGGACACATGCCGCGCTGTCAGTCGCGAGGAAGCAGCGGAGGGGGCGGGCGTGCCGGTGCACACTGCGAAGTTCCATCTGGACAAGCTGGTTGAGGGCGGACTCCTGGTGACGGAGTTCCACAAGCTCACGGGACGGACCGGCCCGGGATCGGGACGTCCGAGCAAGCACTACCGACGCAATGAAGCGGAGATCGCGGTGACGCTGCCGCCGCGGCAGTATGACCTCCTGAGCACTGTGCTGGCGGACGCCGTCGCAACCGCTTCTGAGACCGAGGAACCAGTGGATCAAGTGCTCCGGGAGGTGGCGCGAGACACCGGCCGTGAAATCGGGAACGGGCACGCTGAGGACGGTGACCTGTCGACGGCGCTGCAGTCGTGCGGCTACGAGCCCGTCACAGCAGGCCAGGACGTCATCCTGCGCAACTGTCCGTTTCATCAGGTGGTCACCCGGCATCCGGAACTCGTGTGTGGGCTCAACCTCGACTTCGTCACGGGATTGTTGGAAGGCATGGGCGCCACAGGAAGTGAGGCGCGGCTCGCTCCTGCGGCCGGGCAGTGCTGCGTCACGGTGAGGGTGGCGTAGCCGAGCCCAGCAGAACCGACCAGACACACCGGGATGAGTGGCCAGCGGGCCGTACAGCTCCTTTGCGCTCAGCGAGTGAGGCGTGTCCGGTCGGCGAGCGACTCGCTTGTTCCGTCGGCGCGGTGTCTTCGTCAGGGTTTGTCGCCACTGAATTCGTCGCACGGGATGCGTATGGGCAGCCACTGTGCGTCCAAGATCTTGTGACATTCTCTGGACGTGATACTTCGGCCGGAAGACCAGGCACCGACAACCGCCTCTCGTTCCCCCCTGGGGTGGGTACTGGGCATCACGTTGGCCGGATTGGTGTTCGACGGGTACGACCTTGTTGTCTACGGCGCCGTCATGCCCGAGTTTCGGAAGCCGGGAGGCTTGATCCATTCCGCGTTGTCGCTGGAGAGCCAGGCAGCGCTGACGGCGTCGGCGGGAATCGACGCGGACTCGCTCACGTCGGCCATGCAGACAGCCCTGGCGGAGGCCGCATCCCTGGGGGGACTGCTTGGGAGCGCCGCGCTGTTCGGTGTCCTTGTCGGGGCGCTGCTCGTGGGGACGGTGGGGGATCGGGTGGGGCGCCGTCGGCCCATGCTTGTCGCCATCGCCTGGCTGTCGGTGGGGATGGCGCTGACCGCGCTGTCCACGTCGGCGGCCATGTTCGGGGTTCTGCGGTTCGTCACCGGACTGGGGATCGGAGCACTGGTGGCCACCACGGCCGCGGTGGTGTCGGAGTTTGCGCCGAAAGGCCGCAAGAACCTGTTCAACGCCGTGGTCTACAGCGGAGTGCCTCTTGGTTCGACGCTGTCAGCCCTGGCCGCCATCGTGCTGCTGGAGCCGATCGGGTGGCGTGGGCTGTTCTGGCTCGGAGCCCTACCTCTGATCACGCTGCTGCCCATTGCATGGCTCAAGCTGCCGGAGTCTCCCGCCTGGATGGAATTGCGGGCGGCACGCCGGGCCGATCTGGCCGCGGACGGCACCGCGGCTGAACGAGTGGGGTTCGCCGGACTACTGGGGCGACGCTTCCTCCTGCCCACCGTCCTGCTGGGCCTGCTGAGTGCCACCGGACTGCTGCTGGTGTACTCACTCAACACCTGGCTGCCCCAACTCACTGGTCCGCTGCTCGGATCCCAAGCCGCACTGACGTTACTGCTGGCGCTCAACCTGGGCGCGGTTCTCGGTGGACTGTTCGGCTCCACGCTCGCCGATCGTTGGGGGGCAAGGCCTGTGATCGCCGGATTCTTCGCCGTCGGCGGGGTGGGCATCCTCCTCGTGACTGTCACGGACAGTCCAGATTTGATCGGGTTTCTCCTCGTCGTGATTGGCGTCGTGGGGATGGGGACGTCCGGCACACAGACCCTGATCTATGGGTTCGTCGCCAACTACTACCCCACGTCCATGCGGGCAGCGGCGGTCGCGTGGTGTGCAGGGTTTGGCCGGCTTGGTGGCGTGGCCGGCCCCATCCTCGGGGGTCTGCTGGCTGCCGCGTTCCCAAGCGACCCGACGCCAGTGTTCTGGGTGCTCGCCGGTGTCTGTGGTGTGGGCGTCGTCATCTGTCTGGTGACGCCAAGCTCGCGCTCGACGGGGACGCCCGGACTTGACACGATGAGTGGCCGTCGAGCCGTATAGCTCCCTTCGGTTCAGCGAGTGCGGCGTGTCCGGCCGGAATGGCTCAGTTCACCCGGACGGTGCGCACGTGATAGCCGGTGGGGCCATCGGGCACCACATCCTGGACGGCGTCGGTCTGCACCTCGCCATCGCCATCCGTGGCGCGGGCCGTGATCTGGTGCGTGCCCTCGTCCGCATTCCAGGGCAGCTCCCACTGGCGCCAGTAGTCGTCGCCGACCTCCTCGCCCAGCGTGGCTTCCTGCCATGGGCCGTCGTCGACGCGGACCTCCACCTTGCTGATCCCACGATGTGTGGCCCAGGCGATGCCGGCGATCGTCGCATCGCCTGCGTTGAGCTGGTTGCCGGGGACGTCAATGCGGGTGGCGGTCTTCACCGGACCTGTCTCGCCCCAGCCCCGATCGGTCCAGTAGGCCTGTGCCTCATCGAAAGTGGTCAGGGTCAGCTTCTCCAGCCACTTGGTGGCGCCGACGTAGCCGTACAGGCCGGGTGTCAGGAGTCGTGCCGGGTAGCCGTGCACGCGGGTAAGGGGTTCACCGTCCATGGCGATGGCAATCATGGCGTCGCGGCCGTCCAGCATCACGTCCAGGGGAGTGGAGGCGGAGAAGCCATCAGCGCCGGAGCTCAGCACCTGCTCAACGCGGGCCTCGGGATCCGCCTTGCGGAGGATGTCAGCGACGAGGACGCCCTGCCACCGGGTGCTCCCCACATACGGGCCGCCGATGGGGTTGCTGACGCACGTGAGTGTGACGTCGCGTTCCACCATGGGCATGGCGAGCAGTTCGTCGAAGGTGATCGTGTAGGGATTGCGGACCATGCCGTCGATGACGAGCTCCCAGTCATCGGTTTCCCGACGAGGGACGCTGACCGCGATGTCGATGCGGTAGAAGTCCTCGATGGGGGTGCGCAGTGGGGTCAGACCGTCAATCCGTGTCTCAAGTCCGGGAGGCAGACTGGAAGTGGATTGGGGGGCGGGAAGATCGATGGGTGGCCGTCCGACGGTTGCTGGGCGTATGAAGCCCTCCACCGCGGCGAGTCCGAGGCCACCGACGGCCACGCCAGCACCTCCGATGATGAAGAGGCGACGGTTGGGTTCATCCTTGTCTGCGTTGGCCGCCTCGTCGAGCGCCACCACGCGTCCGATGCCCCACCGCAGCACCCCGACCGCCACGAGCGCGGCCACCATGCCGGCAATGAGGCTGGTGGGCGACGAACTGGGGCGCAGTGTCGCGATGATGCCCGAGCCCACGCCCAGCGCGCCGAGAATCAGGGCTCCGGCCCAGCCCGTCCGACGCTGTGCGACGCCGGCGAGCCAGCCCAGCGCCGCCACCGCGACCGCGATCACCACCAGCAGGAACGCTTTGTCGTTGGTGCCGAAGGTACTGACGGCCCAGTCCTTGACGGCCGGGGGAGTGATGTCGATCACGGCGCCGCCCACGGCGTCCATGGGGGAGGACGACGGTCCCGTGAAGATGGATGTGATCTGTCCTGCGAGTACACCGACGAGGGCTGCAGCCAGTCCCCAGATCCCGGCAGTGACTCTCGTCGCGTGTGCCATGGAGTGAATTTTACGTGGGAGTTGCAAACACTGCGTCAGACGTCGCGCTTGCGGAACAGGTATCCGGCCGTGCCCACGGTGAGCACGAGCCACGCGGCGAACACCGCCACACCAGCACCAACCCCGAGCATGTCCGCCGGCGGGGTGATCGAGGTGAAGCTCGACGCCGCGTTGGAAGGCAAGTACTTGAGGAGTTCGCTCCAGCTGTCGGGGAGCAGAGAACCGATGATGCCCGGCAGGATGAGCAGGCCGCCGACGAGTGTCGAGAGGCTGGCAGCGATGCTGCGAAACAGGAAGCCCAGCCCCAGGCCGAGCAGTCCGACACCCAGCAGGTAGGCGATGGTGCCGACGAGGGCCCAGCCCGCCGTACCGAACGTGACAGTTTCGGCACCCCCGCCGGAGAGCACGGCCATGCCGAGGACGAAGGCTCCGAGTACACCGACCGCCACGGTGGGAATCAGGGCGAGCGTGAGGGTGATCGCTTTGGCTGCGAGCACTGCGAGGCGGCTCGGTACAGCGGCGACGGTGGTGCGGATCATCCCGGAGGTGAACTCGCGTGAGCCGACGAGGGCGCCGAGCGTTCCGATGAGCAGGACGGCGAACGTGGACCCCATCAGCACGAGGGAGAATGGGCCGGTGGCGAACCGACCGGGTCCGCCATCGCCGTCAGTCGTGGTGACCTCACCGGTCGAGACCCCCGCGGAGAGGACCCCGAAACTGATCAGCACCGCGACGACGACGAGCATCATCGTGACGGTCGAGCGCACCGACCAGAGCTTGATCCATTCCGAGCGCAGCACGTGGGCGAAGGTCAGCCGCGGCTGGACGTGGGACCGGCGGGCGGTCGTGCCGGTGGCGGTGGTTGGAGCGGAGGTCTGGGCCGCCGGGTTCTGCAGGTCGGTGCTCATGATGGGTCCTTCTCTGCGGTGCTGAGCGCACCGACGGTCTCGTTCTGGGCGTGTGTGGAGGTCCCGTGGAACTCGACCGCATCACGGGTCATCGTCATGTAGGCGTCCTCGAGAGATGGCTTGATCGGAGTGAGCTCGAACAGGACAAGCCCGGCAGCAGCGGCACGCGTGCCGATCTGCTCAGCTGTGAGACCTTCGACGTCGAGCACGCCGTGGGCATCGGAGGCGATGGTGATGGCGGGAGCCGCAAGCAGGTCCCGCAGGGCCGTGCCGTCGGGGGTGCGAACGTGCACGTGGTTTCCGGTGCTGTCCGCGATGAACTGTTGCATCGGCATGTCGGCCATGATCCGGCCGCGTCCGATGACCAGCAGGTGCTCGGCGGTCATCGCCATCTCGCTCATCAGGTGCGAGGACAGCAGTACCGTGCGGCCCTCGGTGGCCAGGTCCTTGAGCAGGTTCCGGATCCACAGGATGCCGTCCGGGTCCAGACCGTTGACCGGTTCGTCGAGCATGACGACCATCGGGTCGCCCAGCAGGGCCGCGGCGATACCGAGCCGCTGGCCCATACCGAGCGAGAAGGAGCCGGCTTTCTGGCGCGCAACGTCCGTGAGTCCGACGACCTCGAGAAGCTCGTCGACGCGGCCGGCCCCGAGGCCGACCGTCGCCCCGAGGGCGCGCAGATGGGCCCGTGCGGAGCGGGCCTTGTCGGCGTTGCGGGCATCGAGCAGGGCACCGAGCTCACTGATTGGCGCCGGCGACTTGACGTACCTGCGTCCGTTGACAAGGGCGTGGCCCGACGTGGGCCGGTCAAGACCCAGGATGAGCCGCATCGTGGTGGACTTCCCGGCACCGTTGGGGCCGAGAAAGCCCGTGACGATGCCCGGCTGGACGGTGAAGCTGACGTGGTCGACGGCGAGGGTGTCGCCGAACCGCTTGGTCAGCTCGTTCACTTCAATCATGGAAACTCTTCCGCTAGGTGTTGCCCCCAGCCTCCCAAGCGGCGGTACTGCGCGTCGTCGTCCCAGCGCAGGCTCTTTGGACGTACTGCGGCTGCGGTATGCCGCGCGAAACTCTCAGGGTGTGACGAGCCCCGACTGGTAGGCCATCACCACGAGTTGGGCGCGGTCGCGGGCACCGAGCTTCGACATGGCGCGGTTCACGTGGGTTTTGGCCGTCAGCGGGGAGACGACGAGCGTTGTCGCGATCTCCTGGTTGCTGAGCCCGTGGGCGACGAGTGCGACAACCTCGCTCTCCCGATCGGTCAGGCCGTCCAGGGCACCGGGACCGGCGCTGGGCCCGCTCGTCGTCGAGAGCATCCTCGCGATCAGGCTTTTGGTCGCCGACGGCGACAGCAGGGCCTCCCCGCCAGCCACGACGCGGATCGCCTCAAGCAGCGCCGCCGGCTCCACACCTTTGCCAAGGAACCCGCTTGCCCCTGCTCGCAGCGCCGCAAGCACCGAGTCGTCGGCCTCGAAGGTCGTCAGCACGAGCACCCGCACGCCGTCGAGATCAGGGTCGCTGGCGATGAGCTCCGTAGCAGAGAGCCCGTCGGTTCCGGGCATCCGGATGTCCATCAGGACGACGTCCGGGCGCAACTCTCTTGCGAGTGCGACGGCCTGGGCGCCGTCGACCGCCTGACCGACCACCTCCAGATCGCCCGCGGAGCCGACGAGCGCCGCGAAGCCCGCTCGGATGAGCGCCTGGTCATCGGCGAGGAGAACGCGGATCGTCATCGGGGCGCTCCATCCGCCGTCGCCCTGACCGCCGGGGCGGCTGGGAGCTCGACGTGCACGCGGAATGCTCCGTCTGTGCGCGAGCCGACCTCGAGCGTGCCTCCCGCCGTCAGGACCCTCTCGCGCATGCCGACCAGGCCGAGACCGGGCGCCGTCGCGGGCTGGGGGCCAGCCGGGTTCGTGACATCGATGCGCAGCGACCGTTCCTCGTGCGCGATCTCCACGAGGGCAGAGCCGCCACCGTGCTTGCGCGCGTTGGTCAGCGACTCCTGGACGAGCCGGAACGCGGCCAGGTTGACGACCGGCGTCAGCTCGGCCGGGGCCCCTGAGACCCGCAGCGTGACGGCGAGCCCGGCCCGCCGGGCCTCGACCACGAGCGCGTCGACCCCCTCGAGTCCCTGTACTGGTTGGTGGTCCGCGGGGTCCTCGCGAAGCACCCCAAGGATCGTCGACATCTCGCTGAGCACCGACTGCCCGGCGCTGCGGACATGGTCCAGCGCCTCGCGCGCCTGCGCCGGGTCGGTGTCCAGAAGGTGCCCGGCCACGCCGGCCTGGACCGTGATCACCGCGATCTGGTGGGCGACGACGTCGTGCAGTTCGCGCGCGATGTGCAGCCGCTCCTCGACGACGCGCCGCTGGGCCTCCTCCTCGCGCGTCGCCTCCGCCCGACTGGCCCGTTCCCGTGCGGCGGCCATGATGGCCCGCTGGCTGCGGACGGCGTCGCCGGCGGCAACCGGCATCCCGCTCCACGCGAGGACCGCCCAGGGCTCGGGTGTGGACCACGTCGCGCCGAGAGCGAGCACGACAGTGATCACGAGAACCGCACCGGTTGCCGCCGCGGCGAGAAGACCCACGCGCCGCGACCGAAGCGAGGCGAGGGTGTAGAGCCCGACGATCGAGGGCAGCACCGCGGGGGTCGTCGCCTCAGCCGAGATCAGCCCGATGACCGCGAGCACAAGAGTGACCAGCCACACGGCGACCGGGTAGCGACGGCGCACGATGAGTGCGGCGCAGCCGACCACCATCGCGACTCTGGTGACCTCGTCGGGGAAGTGGCCACCGTCGCGTCGCACGACGGCGATCAGAGTGAGCAGGGCGATCGCGAGGAGGGCATCGGTGACGAGCGGGCGCTCCCGTAGCCAGCGCACGGGCGCCGGGCCCTGCGGGGCATCGACCTTGAGTGCTGTCACCCCACGACGGTAGCGCGCCGGCCGCCGACTCTTCAGGGTGGTGCCGGAGAACGGGACCGACGACCGATTCGCGGGGATCGGGGCGGCGCTGATACCCCGCTGTGGGGGGTCACTGGAGGATGTTCAAGGCAGACCGCTGCACCCAAGGCGTTTCCGGCCTCCCATCCGTGGTGATTTCGCAAACGTGACCCTCCGTAATTTACACAGGTTAGGCTGTGCTAACTTTTTTACATGACACACGCGGGGCATCTGGGGAAGCGGCAGTGCGTAGCCGCTGGCGGCGAGACCAGGACATGCAGCTTGGCGGAACTCGGCTGCGCATGTCCGGCGAAGATCATCGGCTTCACCAGCGACGATCAGATTTCCAGGCGACTCTTCGATCTCGGCTTCGCGCCCGGCCAGCTGGCTGCCCTCATCCGCAAGGCCCCCATGCGTGACCCGCTCGTCTTCAACATTGGTGGCGCACAGATCGTCCTGCGCAAGCGTGAGGCCAGCAGGATACTGGTGGAGCAGTAGTGAGCTGCCATGCCGAGCCGCCCACCAGGGCTGGAGCGGCAACGAAGCGGTTCGCGTTGGTGGGTAGCCCCAACGCAGGCAAGACCACCCTCTTCAACTCCCTGACCGGGATGCGCGCCAAAACGGGCAACTATCCCGGTGTCACCGTCGCCCGATACGAGGGCGTGCACATGATCGACGGGGGCTCCCAGGTCACCATCGAGGACCTTCCCGGTACGTACTCCCTGGACCCCATCAGCCCGGATGAACAGGTGGTGGCCGGTGTTCTCGAGGCTGGCGCCAGTGGCGACGAGCCGGTTGACGGTCTCATCGTGCTCCTCGACGCCACCAACCTCCGTCGTTCCCTGGGGCTCCTGGTCCAGGTCCAGCAGCTCCACCACCCCGTCCTGGTGGTGCTCACCTTCACCGACGAGCTGATGCGACGCGGCGGCTCACTGGACATCGACGCGCTGTCCCGCGCCGTCGGGGTGAAGGTCATTCCCGTCGTCGCCGGCGACAAGCGCGGGGTGGCGAGCCTGTCGAGGGCCATGGACGACGTCTCGTCCTGGCCACGGCCCATGGTCACGCCGCCCTCGGATTCGGCCGGACTCGCTGACTGGTCCACCTCCGTGCTCGACGGCGCCTCCTTTCGTGCGCCCGGCTCGGACAAGCGCACCAGCCGCATCGACGGCGTCCTCCTGCATCCCCTGTGGGGAACCATCGTCTTTTTCGCCACGATGATGGCGTTCTTCCAGGTGATTTTCACCGTCGCCGCACCCCTGCAGGACGGCATCGAGGCCTTCTTCGCCTGGCTCGGTGGGTTGGCACGAGCAGGCATCCCCATCCCGTGGCTCTCGAGTCTGGTGGCCGACGCGTTGCTCGCCGGCGTGGGTGGCGTACTGGTGTTCCTCCCGCAGATCGCCCTGCTGTTCCTGCTCGTCTCCCTGCTGGAGGGCAGCGGATACCTTTCGCGAGCAGCTTTCCTCATGGACAAGGTGATGGGCTGGGCGGGTCTCGAAGGTCGGGCCTTCGTTGCGCTGCTGAGCTCAATGGCCTGCGCCATTCCGGGCATCATGGCCACGCGGACGCTGCCCTCAGCCAAGGACCGGATTGCCACCATGATGGGCGCGCCGCTCATGACGTGCTCGGCGCGGCTGCCGGTCTACGTGCTGCTCATCGGCATGCTGGTCCCATCAGACCTGCGCGTCGGACCCATCGGCGCCCAGGGTGCCATCATGTTCGGCCTGTACCTGCTGGGCGCGGTCTCCGCGATGACGTCGGCGTGGTTCTTCAAAAGAATCATCG
>RCMY010009279.1_pt1 | contig 14632 bp, 7 predicted proteins | sample 2041341 | NCBI WGS metagenome assembly RCMY01 (sample SAMN09708234, study PRJNA481090) | Marine sediment metagenome, whole genome shotgun sequencing project.
GTAAGGGTCGGATTTGAATATTTGGAGAGAATGCCGTCGGTAAATCCGATAAAAGCAATATCGTCGGGAATCTGCATCCCCATTTTTTGAACAACGGCCATACATTGCACGGCAAAAATTTCATTGACACACAGTACTGCATCTATCTTGGTGGCGCTAAAAAACTGCCGTATTTCATTTTCATTGACATCCCTGTAGGGTAAAGTAAGTCTCAGCTCTGGCCTGACGGGGATATTCGCTTCCGATAGCGCCTCTTCATAACCATCTGCCCTTTTTACGCTGACGTTAAAATAGCTTTCGGTCGTTACCAGGGCAATGTTCTTTCTCCCGTTCGAGAGAAATTTCTTTACCGCTTTATATGCAATTTCGGTATCGTTCAGTATGACCTTGTCGCAAGACACATGGTCGTCAACACGGTCGAAAAGCACTAACGGAATCCCCTGTTCGGTAATTTCAAGGAGATGATGAAAATCCATTTTGCGTTGGGTTTCGGCAGATAATGACATAATGAACCCGTCAATACTCCCATTGGCCAACAACTCGGTATTTATTACCTCTTTATCGAAAGATTCATCGGAAACGCATACGATTACATTATATCCCTTTTGGTTCGAATACTTTTCAATGCCCCTGAATACCGTTGTAAAAAAATAGTGGACAATGTCGGGAATGACCACACCAATATTTTTAGTGCGCTTGTTCTTAAGACTCAACGCAATATTATTAGGTCTATAATTGTACAACTTGGCGAAGGCCTGCACCTTATCTTTGGTGTCACGCCCGATTTCCTCACTATTCTTCAGTGCTTTGGATACTGTAGAAATGGACACCGCAAGCTCACGGGCTATGTCTTTTAAGGTTATTTTTTTCTTCAAAACGGATGTTCAAATTATTCAAATCGAAAAATAAGATTTAAAAATAGGAAAAGCTGCCATTCCTAAATTTTTAACAAAGTATCACCTACGATTGTAAGCAAAGCAAAGAATAATGGACAAACAAAAAAGTATTATCTTTGACCGATTTGAATTTTCCTTAGTTTGTGGTCGGTAGATTATGGATTGAATAATCAGATGGGTATTTGATTGAGATAGACGCCTATTTCAAAAAGTTATCAACACGAAACCGTTTTCGTAACATTTAAATGACCAAATAGTCAGCAATTAACAATTTTTTTACATACGTTTAACCTTTTATTTTAGTAATTAACTCAACTCAAAAACAACTTTTATGAAAATTACACTTATTAGGAACCTGATGATGTTCGGCGCATTTTTGTGCTTCGCATTCACTCAGGCCCAAGAGGTAACGGGAATGGTTTCTGATGCCACTGGCCCTTTACCGGGTGCCAGTGTCGTGGTTAAAGGAACCACAACAGGCGCACAGTCCGATTTCGACGGAAATTACACCTTGAGCGACGTGCCTGAAGATGCTACATTGGTATTCAGCTATATCGGCTACTCGAATCAGGAGGTTGCCGTAAACGGACAATCGAATATCGACGTCATACTTCAAGAAGATGCTCAGGCGTTGGATGAGGTTGTGATTATTGGTTACGGTACTACTACGGTAAAAGATGCGACCGGTGCTGTTTCGTCAGTCTCCTCCGAAGACTTTAACGGAGGTATCATTTCATCCCCTGAACAATTGATTCAAGGTAAAACCGCTGGTGTCCAGATTTCACAGGCAAGTGGGGAACCAGGTGCTGGAATCGCCTTACGAATTAGAGGTACAGGATCCGTTAGGGGCAATAATAGTCCTTTGTTTGTAATTGACGGTGTACCGGTATCCAATGAAAGCGTATCCGCCTCTGGTGCTGATGCTGGGGTTGGTTCAAGTGGCTCCAAAAACCCACTAAACTTTTTGAACCCTAATGATATCGACAGCATGAGTATCCTTAAAGATGCATCGGCTACGGCAATTTATGGTTCAAGGGGCGCAAACGGCGTTGTGGTGATAACTACAAAATCTGGAAAAGGTGGTGGTTCACAAGGACAATGGGGATTTTCCAGTAACTTGAATATCGCTGAGGTCGCAAATCCTTATGATTTGTTGACTACAGCGGAATTCATAGAAAGAGGAGGTGCCGATCTTGGAGGTGCTACAGACTGGCAAAGCTATTTGTTCAGAACGAGCGCTTCAACGGACAACAATATTTCCTATTCCCAAAATTATGGAAAGGGGAATGTTAGAGCCACATTCGGTTATACCAAACAGTTTGGTATCATTGAAAATACGGATTTAGAACGTATTACTGGTAGACTTAATTTAAATCACCGGTTTTTTGACGACAAGTTAAAGGTAGGCTTGCAAACCACAATTTCAAGGATAAATGATAGAGCACCCTTTATAAGTAGAACTTCAGGGAGTACAGGGGATTTGCTAGCAGCAACCTATTACGCTAACCCTACCGCTAATGCTGATCCTAACTTTAGTGCTGCACCGGATCTAAATCCAGCAAACTTGTTGAACTATTACGATGACAATACCAATACGGATAGATTTTTGGGAAATTTATCGCTAGACTATTCCTTGACCGAAGCGCTTTCGGTAAAATTAAATTTAGGTCTGGATACTTCAACTTCTAGGAGAGGACAAGTTTTAGGACCCCAAATTCTTGGAATTAATAACGGTGCACAAAATAATGGTTTTGCCGCCGTAAGTAATTTGGACACGGAGAACCAGTTAATGGAGATAACCGTTAACTATGATACCGAATTTGAAAACTCTAAGTTGGATGTACTTATTGGGTATTCCTTTCAAGACTTTAACAGAAAGGGACAGAATATTTTAGGACTAGGGTATGGATCCTCTGACCTAAATGAAATTGTAGCCACTACAAACAGCGCCTATGATGCTACTAAAAATCTTGCCAATAATTACCAAGGCTATGGTGTAGGAACCTTTCAAAACAATCCAGATGCCGGTGATCAGTATAGAATATTAGGGTTGTTCCCCAATGTTAATGAGACCGTAGGAAGTTTACCAAATATTCCTATTGACGCGTTTTCAGTAGATACCTTTGACAATACTGATGAGTTGCAGTCTTTTTTCGGTAGGATAAATTACTCCCTATATGATAAATACTTATTTACCGGTACCGTAAGGGCTGACGGTTCTTCACGATTTGGCGGCAACAATCAATATGGTGTCTTCCCCTCCGCTGCCTTTGCATGGAAATTGAATCAAGAAGATTTCATCAACGAAGAAACGTTTTCTACCCTTAAGTTAAGATTAAGCTATGGTATCACTGGAAATCAAGATGGTCTTGGCTATGGTCAGTTCGTGAATAGGACCCGATGGGACGGTCTTGGAATACAGGCCAATTCTCAACTAACGGCACCCGCCACCTCTGAGGTAGCATTTGCTAATCCTGATTTGAAATGGGAATCGACGGCGCAATATGCTCTTGGTCTAGACTTTGGTTTTAATAATGATCGTTTTACGGGTAGTATTGATGCATATAGAAAAGAGACTACAGATATCCTCTTAAATTTACCAGCGGTACAACCTGCGACCACACCTTTCGTATTTCAGAACATTGACGGGACGCTTGTAAATCAAGGTATAGAATTGGCATTGGATTATGATATTCTTGTTTCCGAGAATTTCAACTGGAATGCTAATTTTAATATTTCCTATAACGAAAACGAACTTACCAATTATGATGGCCCAAATCTTCAAGCTGGTAATTTATATGGCCAAGGTCTTACGGGTACTACTGCTCAAATCTTGACCAACGGAAAATCAATATATACGTATAATTTGCGTTTAGTCGATGAAAGCTTTAATGTAGAGACCGATCCAACAATTTTGGATAAGGCCGGTTTGCCAAAAATTGTTTCCGGGCTATCTACTAGTGCTAGATACAAAAATTGGGACGCTTCTTTATTCTTTTCGGGACAGTTTGGTTTTTACGTTTATAACAACACGGCCAACGCATTATTTGCCGCACCACAGATTGGTAGTAGAAATAACTTAAAGAGTGTTGTTGATAATGGGGTTACACTTTCTGCCACAAACCCAAGTACTTTCTTTTTGGAAAAAGGGGACTTCGTAAGGCTACAAACTGCATCGGTTTCCTATAACGTTCCTTTGAGCGGTGAAGGCATGTTCAAAAGTTTACGTTTAAGTGCAGTGGGTCAGAACCTATTTTTAATTACCGATTATAGCGGAATAGATCCAGAAGTTAGTACTTCTGATATCCCAGCAAATGGTTTACCATCTGCTTCGATCGATTATCTTTCTTACCCAAGACCGAGAACATACAGTCTTGGAATTAACGTTACTTTTTAAAAAAAATAATTATGAAAAAAATAGTAAAATTTTTATATCTCACAATCCCTGTTGCCCTCCTATTTTCGTGTACGGATTTAGAGATAGAGCCAACAGATTCATTAATTACAGAGGGTTTTGCAGGTGTTGCCAATCTCCAAGGCGAAGTTGAAAATATTTCAAATATTATTGCTGGTGGAAACTTGGGAGGCCAAGATGGTTTGTTTGCCTTAAACGAGGTCTCTACCGATGAATACATAGTACCAACTAGGGGAACTGACTGGGGCGACAATGGTAGATGGTTGGCCATACACAGACAGACATGGGATCCGGAATTACAGGATATACGATTTTCTTGGCAAGAACTTAATAGCGTTACCATAAACGCTACACGTGTTATCAATCCTCAAAGCGTTAACACATCCGAAGGAGATGTAACTGCCCTAAAAGCAGAAGCTAGGTTCTATAGAGCTTGGGCAATGAGTTGGATTTTGGATATGTGGCGGCAAGTTCCATATAGGGATGTTAATGCGCCAAATAGTGCGATTCCAGCGGTACTAACAGGGCAAGTGGCCATAGACAGTATCGTAGCGGACCTCAATATTGCTATACAGGACTTACCAGAAGTAACTGCTGGCGATGGTATAGGCATGAAATCATCCCCTACCAAGGCGGCTGCTCAACACTTACTGGCAAAGGTTTATTTAAACAAAAACGTCTATCTTGGAACATCTGCTGAGGCAGCAGATATGCAGGCAGTAATAACTGCCGTAGATGCCATTGCAGCAGATGGGTATCAACTTGCCGCCTCTGGTAACTTCTTCGATATCTTTAGACCTAGCAATGATGTGGAGACCATTTGGTGGTCCCCAGCGGATGCCGGTGCGAAGACATGGCTGACCTTACATTACAATCTGAATTCTCCAGATAATGCAGGTGGTGGTTGGAACGGTTTTACCACACTTTCTGAATTCTACGATTCATTTGAAGGTGATCCGAACACTAACTATGTAGGTGATGGACAGGAAGAACGTAGAGGATTTGTGCCTGATGCTACGACCGCCAATGCCCAAAATTTAGGTATAGGGTATGGCTTTTTAATAGGTCAACAATATGAACAGGACGGTACCCCTTTAAACGCGAGATCAAACGTGGGTGGAGTGCCCTTGGTCTTTACTAGAGAGGTTGAAAAAGCGGAATATACATCCCCAGGAGATAATGCGGTCTTAGAAACTGCAGGTATACGGATGCTAAAATATCACCCCAACGAAGAGGGTGGGCATCAGAGGCGACATGTTGTTCGTTATAGATATGGCGACGCCTTTTTAATGAAAGCGGAAGCTATGTTTAGAATGGGTACCGATGTAACTGCCATGATCAATGAACTCAGAACAGTCCGTGGAGCAGATCCATTAGGTACAGTAGGTGAAGCTGAATTATTGGCAGAACGCGGTAGAGAAATGTATGAGGAGGTTACCAGAAGACAAGATTTAATTCGATTCGGCCAATATCTGAGAGCTTGGAATCTTAAAGATGCCGGAGACGCACATTTAGAGATTTTCCCAATACCAATTGCCGATGTACTTGCTAATCCGAATTTGGTACAAAATCCAGGCTATTAAAATCATAGTTTTAAAATTTTTGAAAAGTCCTGATGGTAAGCCATCAGGACTTTTTTTTGTTTCGCAGTTTGCCATATCAAAACAAAAGCGATAACTTGGCTTCCCACTAATTATTACTCCAAAATTTATGTTCTCCATCGGTTATGACATCGGCAGTTCTTCCATAAAAGCGGCTTTGGTAGAGACCGCTACCGGTAAAAGCATCGCCGTGGTCAGCGAGCCCCAAGTCGAAATGGAAATGATCGCTTTAGAAAATGGCTGGGCCGAACAAGACCCCGATACTTGGTGGACACATGTTTGCAACGCCACACAATCGCTTATAAAAGACAATAATATTAATGCTTCCGATATCACCGGCATTGGTATTTCATACCAAATGCACGGGCTGGTCGTCGTCGATAAAAACGGGAAGCCCCTCCGGGATTCCATCATCTGGTGCGATAGCCGGGCGGTAGAAATCGGCCAAAAAGCCTTTGACGACCTAGGTAACGCAAAATGTGCCGAACACCTTTTGAATTCCCCGGCCAACTTCACGGCATCCAAATTAAAGTGGGTAAAGGAAAATGAACCTGACATATATTCGAACATCCATAAATTTATGCTACCCGGTGATTACATTGCTTACAAGCTGAGCGGTAAGATTAACACTACCATTTCAGGCCTTTCCGAAGGTATATTTTGGGATTTTAAAACTAATTCCATAGCCGATTGGTTATTGGAGTATTATGGCATCGAGAAACATCTGATTGCCGACATCGTGGACACCTTTTCCGTCCAGTCCAAAGTATCGGACAAAGGCGCATCAGAATCCGGGTTGGCAGCAGGCACGCCCATTTATTATCGGGCGGGCGATCAACCCAACAACGCCCTTTCCCTGAACGTATTCAACCCCGGCGAAGTCGCAGCAACCGGAGGCACCTCAGGCGTAATCTATGCCATCACGGATAGTCTTTCGGTAAAGGAAAGTTCGCGGGTCAATAATTTCGCCCATGTAAACTATACTACGGAAAATACCAGAATAGGTAAAATGGCCTGTATCAATGGTGCGGGCATCATGTACCGATGGCTGATGAACAATCTTGACGTGACCGATTACGAAGAAATGAACGATCTTGCCGATTCGGTGCCCGTCGGTTCCGACGGGGTTACGATCCATCCCTTCGGTAATGGGGCGGAACGCGTATTGAATAATAGGAGTCTAGGTACCCGCATGGGCAATATCAATCTCAATAACCACAATAAGGCCCATCTTTGTAGAGCCGCTCTGGAGGGTATTGCCTTCGCTTTCGTTTATGGAATGGAAATCCTGAAATCCGACGGTATCATGCCCAAAGTCATACGTGCAGGAAACGACAACCTCTTTCGTTCCGAGATATTTTCGAATACCATATCGACCCTTATCGGACAGGAAATCGAAATTTATAACACTACCGGCGCCATTGGTGCCGCAAGGGCCTGCGAACTGCACAAAGGCGATTTCGATACGTTCGGCAAACGGATTATGGATAATGATTTTGTGATGGGATTCAAGCCATCCGAAGAGAAAAAAGTATACGAAAAGGCGTATCAAAAATGGAAGAAGGAGTTGGTGGGGATGCTTGAGAATGAGTAAGGACGCCTTTGGCTCAAAGCTCGCAATTACGAACATACGATAATCAATAATTAAAATACCATGGCAACACTAGGAGACAAAGAATATTTCAAAGGAATAGGAGAAATCAAATACGAAGGTAAGGATTCCGACAATCCGCTGGCCTTTAAATGGTACAACCCAGACCAGAAGGTCGCAGGTAAAACGATGCGCGACCACTTCAAGTTTGCCATCGCCTATTGGCATACCTTCTGCGGACAAGGTGCCGACCCGTTCGGTCCCGGAACCCAAAATTTTCCATGGGACGAGCCTTCCGATGCCGTTGAAGCCGCAAAAGCGAAAGCGGATGCCGCTTTTGAATTCAAAATGGGCTTCGATTATTTCTGTTTCCACGATTATGACTTGATTCAAGAAGGTTCAACCTTCGCAATATCCGAAAAGCGATTGGCTACGATTGTCGATTATATCAAAGAAAAGAAAAATGAATCCGGGGTAAAGCTTTTATGGGGTACTGCCAACTGTTTTTCCAATCCGAGATATATGAACGGGGCTTCCACCAATCCTGATTTCAATGTTCTGGCCAGGGCCGGTGGACAAATAAAATTGGCCATGGATGCCACAATGGAACTCGATGGTGAAAACTATGTGTTCTGGGGAGGCCGAGAAGGCTACATGTCCCTTTTGAATACGGACATGAAACGGGAACTTGACCACATGGGCCGTTTCTTGGGCATGGCACGGGATTACGCCCGTAGCCAAGGTTTTAAGGGCATGTTCTTTATCGAGCCTAAACCCATGGAGCCGATGAAGCACCAGTACGATTTCGATTGTGCTACCGTTGTTGGATTCCTCAACGAATATGGTCTACAGGATGATTTCAAAATAAATATCGAAGTGAACCATGCCACCTTGGCCAGCCATACAATGCAACATGAATTAGAGGTTGCCGCTGCCCACGGCATGCTGGGCAGTGTAGACGCCAACCGAGGCGATTACCAGAATGGATGGGATACCGATCAATTTCCAAATAACGTAATGGAAGTGACCGAAGCCATGCTAGTGTTTTTAAAAGCTGGTGGCCTGCAAGGGGGCGGTGTTAATTTCGATGCTAAAATCCGCAGAAATTCGACGGATATGGATGATATTTTCCACGCACATATCGGCGGGGCGGATACTTTTGCAAGGGCACTGATTACTGCAGATAAAATTATCTCTTCATCAAGCTATGACGAACTTCGCAAAAAACGCTATAGCTCTTTCGATTCCGGCAAAGGCAAGGATTTCGAAAACGGCAAACTCGATTTCAAGGCTCTCTATGATATCGCCAAAGAGAATGGCGAGCTTGAATTACAAAGTGGTAAACAAGAACTTTTCGAGAATATCGTTAACCAATACATTTAAAGAGGTTACCATCGGCAAGGTGTTAAAGGGGTCGACACGTTAGCGACCGACCTGCAAAATTTTCCGCCAAAGGCGGAACATTGTAGGTCCATGAGTGGGTATTGGCTAGCGGTAGAAATTTTGTGAGCCTCGAACCAGACCTACAAGGAGGTCCGCCGAAGAAGGCGGACAATACACTTCGACTGCGCTCAGCGCATCGCCTTGCTGGGAACTCTTCCCCGAAACACCTTGCAGTTCGGGCCAAATCGAATTATTTCCTTAATTTTGTTTTCCAAGAACCAAACATTTCTTGGATGCTGCGTAAAATTGCCTACACATTACTGCTACTTTTTGTTACCGCATGCGTATCCAAAAAGAAAACATCCTATAGTAAAACGCGAAATGTATCGGTTTCGGCCACAAAAGAAAATAGGTCACAAAACGACGCAAGGCCGCCAAGTAGAACTCCCATTGCAAAACGTACAAAGGCCGATAACATTATCGATACGGCCCTAGAATTCTCGGGGGTACGCTATAAATACGGTGGTACGACCAAAAAGGGAATGGACTGTTCAGGCCTTCTCTATGTGGCCTTTGCCGAAAATAACGTAAAACTGCCAAGGGCATCCTATCACATGGCGGAAGAGGGTAGACCTATTAACCTTCGCGATGTTACCAAGGGCGACCTGCTCTTTTTCAGAACGACCAGAGGCGCCAAACGAATCAACCATGTAGGCATGGTGGTCACCGTCGAAAGGGGTGAAGTCAAATTCATACATTCTTCAACCTCTCGGGGCGTCATCGTCTCGTCGCTTCGCGAGGGCTATTGGAACAGTGCTTTTGTAAGGGCGACTCGGGTGCTGTAAAGTTCAAACGCAACTATCAAATTCCAACTCGACTGGGGAAAAATTCTGAATTCAGAATTAAAAATACTTGTGCAGTTTTCTTATATCCTGACCTTCATAGATGGGTTCGTGTCTTTCAACGAATATTTTCAAATTTTCAAATCAACATATCTTCAAATCAGTACATTGAAGCATTTCATAATTATCTCATTGATACACGAACATGAACCTGCTGCGTTTCGTTCCCATAAAACTGACATTGTTATTGGTTTTGGGGATTCTTTTGGGCAGACACTTGCAGCCGGATATCATTCTACCCGTAACTTTTACAGGACTCTTTTTAATGCTGCTCGGCTTTCTTTTTTATCGGGATAAGCGTGTAACTTCATTTAACACACATGGTAAAACCTCCGTCGTATTTGGAATTTTAGTTGTCCTATCTACTATCTCCATTGGAATTTTGACCGTGTCGTCGACCTATCCAAAAAACCAGCCAGGGCACTACGCCCACAAAGAGGTTACGGGAAGCCACCTGTGGAAAATCAAAATTCATGAAGTTCTTAAAACCACTACCTTTTCAGATCGCTATGTAGGCAAGGTATTAGCTCTGGAAAACGAAAAAGTATTGGGAAGACTATTATTGAGCTTTCCTTCGGAAGTATCGATCGAAAAGCTCACTGTAGATGACGAGCTGATTATATACGCGAAGCTTTCAGAAATAAATGCACCTTTGAATCCGCATCAGTTCGACTACCAAAATTACCTTGAAGGCTTGGGCATCACGAATCAGCTGCGGTTACGGGGCAACGACTTTTTCACGGTCAAAAATCCTGATGTTACCCTCTATGGAACGGCCGCCAGGTTCAGAAATCAAATTATCGCCAACCTCAAAAAAACCGATTTCGGAAAGGAAGAATTGGGGATTATACAAGCCCTGCTACTTGGCCAACGCAACGATATTTCGGCGGAAACCTACGAAAACTACAAAAATGCCGGCGCAGTACACATTCTCGCCGTTTCCGGATTGCACATTGGTATCATCCTACTCCTACTGCAGTTTTTACTCAGGCCCTTGGAAAGATTGCCCAAAGGAAAAACTTTGAAATTGATTTTGATCGTCGTCATGCTCTGGGGTTTTGCGGTCTTGGCCGGCTTATCCGCATCCGTGGTTCGGGCGGTCACCATGTTCTCGTTCGTGGCCTATGCCCTCTATCTCAACCGGCCGAGCAGCACTTTTAACATTCTGGCACTCTCGATGTTCTTTATCCTCTTGATAATAAATCCGATGCTGATATTTCAAGTGGGCTTTCAAATGAGCTATGCGGCCGTGTTCGCTATCGTTTGGATGTATCCGCTACTACAACGCCTTTGGAATCCGAAGAACAAAATCGTACGCTACTTTTGGCAGTTGCTTTCGGTAAGTATCGCGGCGCAGTTGGGAGTCTTGCCCGTAAGTCTATTTTACTTCCACCAATTTCCAGGCCTGTTCTTTATCTCGAACCTTTTGATCGTTCCTGCATTGGGACTTATTTTGGGCACGGGAATCCTAGTTATTTTTCTGGCACTTTTCAACGGCTTGCCCGATATTCTGGTTACGGCCTACGACCACTTGATCCGCTGGATGAACAACATTATCGGCTGGGTCGCACAACAAGAGGCTTTTGTATTCCGGAATATCTCCTTTGATGCCGTACAGCTCGTCTTGGCATATACCATCCTAATTAGTGCAGTTCTTTTCTTTTCAAAAATTAGCATTAAAAAAGTAATCGCTCTGTCAATGGCGGTCATCGGGTTCCAATTATGGCTTTTCAACACATCCTATCAGACCCGGCAAAAAGAAACCTTGTTCTTGGCCCATCAAACGAGGAATTCCGTCTTGATGCATCGAACTGGAAGCCTTTTATCCATAGCCGGCACAGACACCACAAGGTTGGAACGCTTGACTGCGGATTACCAAATTGCCGAACGGATTGCTTCCCTCAAACATGCATCCCTCAATAATGCTTACCAATGGCGCGATAAAAACCTGTTGATCATCGACAGTTTGAGTGTATATCCAACGAAAAACACCCATCTGGACTATGTGTTATTGACCGGGTCACCCAAACTGAACTTGGAAAGGTTTATCGATTCCATTCGTCCGAAAACGATTGTAGCCGATGGCAGCAATTACCGAAGTTATGTTGAACGATGGAGAAAAACCTGTAATGAAAGGAAGCTACCGTTTCATTTTACGGGGGAAGAGGGGGCGTTTTATTTTGATTAAAATCAAGCCCCTTTTGCTGGTTCGGGGCCCTCTATGTTAAAATCTTCCTGAACTTCATCGGATACTTTTCCCTCACCATCTTCGGCACCATGGGTAAGCCTTTTAAGAGGTTTTAACAAGGCAATGACAAGCAATCCGAAAATGACACAAAATATGGTAATGCCTGCAAAAATGTTCAATTCACCCGCTTCCGCCGCCGATTCCCCGATCAATCCAGCGACCTTGTTGCCCAATCCCGTGGCGGCAAAATAAACCCCCATCATAAGGGCCCCGTATCGAACGGGAGCCAACTTTGTAATAAAGGAAAGGGCTACGGGTGAAGCGCACAACTCCCCGGTAGTGTGGAAAAGATAGGCCAATATCAACCAGTACATGGCCGATTCTCCCATAGCTTCGTACTGCATGGATGCAAAAACCATAAACACGAATCCCAGACCCATTATAATAACCCCATTGGCCATTTTAAACAAAGAGGAAGACTCTTTGCCCCTATGTTTCCACCACATCCAAAAATTTGCGACCGGCACGGCCAACACGATAATATAGAAAGGATTGAAAAACTGGAAGGCAGCGGCAGGTATCTCATATCCAAAAATAAAACGGTCCGTTCGGTTTTCGGCATAGAGGTTCATCAGTCCGCCGGCCTGCTCAAAAGCTCCCCAAAATACGATAACTATTATAAAAGATAGCAAGAGTACCAAATATCTATCCTTTTCTACCTTAGACCTAAGACCATCGTAGATCGTTATCATCAACCCCACTACAAGGGACAAAAACACGAAGAAAATTATATAGGCAATCTTCTGGTCGTCTATGAAAAACCAAGCGGCCAGTACGGAAACAATGCCCAGGCCCAAGGTGGCAACCAACGGCGTGGTAGTATTGAACATCTTTTTAAATATTTGGCCCATCGAAACATCGTCGACGTCGTCGGTTTCCTTTTCCGGAACGTTCCCCACCTGGGAAAGGTATTTTTGTCCCGATAGAAATATGACTTGCCCAACAACCATTCCTATGGCGGCAAGACCAAAACCTGCATGCCATCCGTAGACATCGGCCACCACTGCTACGGACAAGGCCGCAAGTGCCGCACCGGTATTGATGCCTATATAAAAAATGGAAAAACCCTTATCGCGCCTTTCATCGCCCTGTCGATAGAGACCACCGACCAAAGTCGAAATATTCGGCTTCAACATTCCTACCCCACAAATAATAAGGATAAGTCCGGTATAAAACGCCCACATTTCCTCAATTGATAGAATGCCATGGCCGGCAACCAAAAAAAATCCACCATACATCACCGATTTCTTTTGGCCCAGCAATTTGTCGGCGATTATACCTCCAGGTATGGATGCCACATAAACCAGCATAGTGTACCAGCCGTACAAGGATAGTGCCTCAACGTCCATCCAGCCCAGACCTGGATTTTCGCCCACGGTCTTAGCCGTAAGATACAGTACTAGAATACCTCTCATGCCATAATATGAGAAGCGCTCCCACATTTCGGTCATGAATAAAATATACAATCCTACCGGATGTCCGAAAAGTTCTTTTTGGTGAGCGGGTTTAGTCGTAGTTGCCATAGGTTCTTTAGATTTGGTTATAGGTTTTCGATAATAAAACGGGTCATTTTATTGAAAAGGTGTACGCGGGTCATACCGCCATAAATTCCGTGGTTCTTATCGGGATATATTGCCCAATCGAACGGCTTGTTGGCCTGTACCAGGGCTTCGATCATTCGCATGGAATTCTGCACGTGCACGTTGTCGTCGCCCGAACCGTGTATCAGCAAATACTTTCCTTTTAGCAATTCCGGATAATTGAACGGGGAATTGTCATCATATCCGCTGGGATTCTCTTCGGGGGTTCGCATAAAACGTTCGGTGTAAATCGTATCGTAGAAACGCCAAGAGGTGACCGGGGCGACCGCTATGGCCGTTTCAAAGACGTCGTTTCCTTTTAAAATGGAATTGGTAGACATGTGGCCGCCAAAGCTCCAGCCCCAGATACCCGTGCGTTTCTCATCGATATAGGGCAATTCGCTCAGTTTTTTGGCGGCGGCGATCTGGTCTTCGGTCTCGTATTTCACTAAGTTCAAATAGGTCACCTTCTTAAAATCACGGCCCTTGAACCCGGTGCCCCTACCATCGACACAGGCGATGACATACCCTTTGGCGGCCATCACCTCATGCCAATAGTCCCTGTCGTTAAACCATTGGTTGGCGACACTCTGTGAACCGGGACCACTATATTGGTACATCAGCAGCGGATATTTTTTGGAGGCATCAAAATCCGTAGGCTTGATCATATACATGTTCAGCTCATTGCCGTTGATAGCATTCGTAGAGAATTCCTTGGGTTGGAACTGATAACTCTTTAATTTCGTGAGCAGTGCCCCATTGTTCTTGATTTCTTTGATCTGTTTGCCGTTCAAGGCGTTGTGCAGGGTATATACAGGAGGTGTTGTCGCACTTGAAAACGTATTGATAAAATAAGTGAAATCGGCACTGAAATCGGCAGAATTGGTGCCTTCTTCGGCCGCAAGTGCTTTTTTATGTTGACCGTCACTTTCTATACTATAGACCCCACGATTGATAGACCCGTTCTCAGTGGACTGATAATAGACCTTGTCCTCTTTTTGATCATAACCAAAATA
>RCMY010003183.1_pt1 | contig 14630 bp, 13 predicted proteins | sample 2041341 | NCBI WGS metagenome assembly RCMY01 (sample SAMN09708234, study PRJNA481090) | Marine sediment metagenome, whole genome shotgun sequencing project.
ATAGGGGCCATCAGAAATGCAGTGTCACCCGGATTTACTCCCGACCAGCGCAGCGCCATCGCCCAGCTGTCACTGACCGATTGCATGTCCCGGGCAGTAAGACAATGCACCTCCTGCCCTACGCCGGAGGTGCCACTGGTAAGAAACGTGTAACTGAGCTTCTCTTGCTCAACAGCGATGCGTCGACCGTATGGAGGACAGTCCTCCTGGTCCTTCAGGAACGTATGTTTATCGACCGTTGGTATCCGCTCCTGATAATCCTCAATGGATTGAATATCATCTGGCGTAATACCTGCCTGGCGAAACCTGTCCCGGTAGAATGAACTGTTTGCGTATGCGTGCTCAATCATCAACTTTACCTTGCGCCACTGCAAGTCCAGCAATGCGCCACGATCTAATTGCTCAATCTCAGCGTTATGTATCCTTATTTGCATATCAGAATCTCTCCACCTGTCATGGGCTTACTGCCGCCAATTGTTCAGCAGCCACGCATTCACCAGTAGTAGCGGTAGTAAGAATATGAGATCGGCGTACAGAAATAAAGTTAATTCATTAACAATAGTTATAATTAATGGCTATAAGGAGTGTGAATGAACGATAGCTAGTAAAGTAAGGAACCGAATTATCTGTGTGTTATGGCGAAGGATCAGCGAACTCGGTAAATGTAAAAGTACGTAAGGAAAACAATATCGATAGCCCAATGATGCCATTATCGAGTGTCAGCAGCGATCTCGCTCAAGCAGACGAGCCGTTTCGAGCAGTTCGTACAGAATGAATTCGAGTTATCTTGCATCGAAGATTGTCCGCGCCACTACTCTACATGTTACCAATTGAGTGGGCGCCGTCGACCGGCAAAGCTACACCGTTAATAAAGGAGCCAGCACCGCTGGCCAGCAACATGAAGGGCGCGCTGAGCTCGTCCATGTTGCCACTGCGGCCCGCCGGTGAGTTTCCGATAAGCTCCCGAAAGCGTTCGGTCGCGAAGAACTCTTCGGTGAGCTCCGTCTTGAAGTACCCCGGGCACAGCGCGTTGACACGGACGCCGTCACGGCTCCATTCGAGCGCCAGGCTCTTAGTGAGATGGATCACCGCTGCTTTGGAGGCCGCGTAGCTGCTTGCCGTCTGCGAAACCCGCAAGCCAAGAATCGATGCCGTGTTCACGATACTGCCCGGTTTTCCCGCTGCGATCATCCGGGCACCCGATTGCCTGGCAACGAGCCAGACTCCTTTCAGGTTTGTGTTAATTATCGTGTCCCAAAGTTGTTCATCGATATCGAAGGCCTTTCTGCCGCCACCGCCCACCCCGGCATTGTTCGACACGATGTCGACGACCCCGTAGGCCTTTTCCGCCGTGTCGAATGCATCGGCGACACTCGCTGAATCCGTCACATCCATCGCGGTCGCGAGCGCCGTCCCACCTTCTTCCTCGATCTCTTGCACCAGTGCGGTGAGGCGATCGACGCGACGCGCCGCAACGACTACCTTTGCGCCGTTTGCCGCAAGGAGTTTCGAGAAGTGGACGCCGATGCCACTGGACGCCCCGGTGACCAGTGCAATCTTGCCTCTCACATCGAATGCCGAGCTTTTCATGCGATTGACTCCCAAGCCATCTCGACAGGTTCGGGTAAAACAGCGCCGGCCTCGAAGGCCTTGATCTCGAGGTACTGTCCCAGCGGTTCCAGATCAAGCTTATCGACAATCATGTTGCTTCTATCCGTATGTCAAGTAGTCAGCTCGCGCAGGGTTACTTAAATGCAGCACGAGATGCAGCACCGCGTTGAATATAGGATGAATTAGATGCCTCAAACTACAAGAAGCGATCCCCAAGCCCTGATGGCGTGGGGATCGATCGGGTCACCTGTCGCGTTTGGCCCATTCTTTTGTGACCCCCTTGAGGCCCTGATATGCGGGATCCGCTGTCATGCTATCGAGCAATTCGTCGGCGTAATTCCAGCTGTCGTTGAGCTCGCCGTCGGCAGCGGCGCGGCAAGCATGCTTGGTCACCTGCACGGCTTCCGGCCGCATCGCGGCGATCTTGCTTGCCATTTCCTTCGCGCCGTCCAGGAGCTTCTCCGGCGTGAAGACCTGGTTCGCCAGGCCGATCCGGTGGGCTTCCTTGCCGTCGATGAACTCGCCGAGCAGGCACATCTCCAGCGCTTTGCTGTAGCCGATGCGGCGGGTCAAACCAGTGGTGACCGAACCCTTTCCAATCGCGATCTGAAGGTTCTTGACGTGCGAATCGGTGAACTGGGCGGTCTCTGACGCGAGGAGAATGTCACAGGCGAGAGCCAATTCAATTCCGCCTGCTGTAGCAATCCCGTCAACAGCCGCAATCGAGATCTTCGGGGACCACAGCAGGTTGGTGTACTTGGGTGCAATCAACCGCGGCCGCTTGTGCCAGAGCCGGCCAGCAGGCGTGTTAGCAGGAAACAGATTTTCTTCCTCGCGGTAGAGCGGGCCGAGGTGATCCGGGTAGTCCCAGCGCGGGATCCCCTTGGCGTCGTCCTTGAGGTCACCTCCGGCAGAGAAGCAGGGGCGTCCGTCGGGACGTGGAGCTCCTGTGATGATGAAGCACCTAACTTCGTCGTCCTTGAGGATCTGGTGGATCGCCAGCCCCATCTCCTCGTTGAGCTTTCGGTTAAACGCGTTGAGCCGTTCCGGCCGGTTGAGTGTGAGGACGACGAAACCGTCCTCCTTGTCGTACTTGAGACATTCGAACTCCATTGAGTACTCCCATTCACTATGTAATAACGATGATAAGACTATCGGATCAGCGTACAGAAAGAAAGTCAATACATTAACAATAGTTATAATTAATGGCTATAAGGAGAGACTGTTATCGTCTGCTGCAACTGCGATGCGTGCGCTATCTTCAATGAGCTAAACCCATTCCCACGCCCGCACCAAATGTCCTGAACTTCAGGCTGCCGCTACATGGTTTGTCGTAATTTCAGCGACCAGCTTACCGTCGCTACCTGTTACCGTTGTTCTAACGATACTGACCGATTTCCCACGCTTTACATAGACTGACTTGGCAAAAAGTGCCCCCTCTTTACAATTCCCCGCCAGATTTGCAGTCAAGTTTATGGCAAGCGGGAAGCCCCTCATACCCTTGGTTGGTGATCGATTTTCAAGAACGAGTACAGTAGCCGTAACATCAGCAAACCAGAGGATTGCGCCTGCGGAAACGACGCCGTAGACATTAACAATCCCTTCCTTAATCGGCATCTCAGAGCAAGCAAAATCCATATTTTGTTCATTGATGGTGAACTCAATATGACCCGAATACTCCAGGGCTTCCCCCATTTTTGCGACTCCTTAAAAACTTCAGGGCCTGTCAGGCACAGCCGACTATGCCGCCATCGACAGGAATGATATTTCCGGTCATATATGAACTGGCACCAGAGGCGAGGTAAACCGCCAAACCCGCAATTTCATCGGGCGTGCCCATTCGTCCCATCGGTATCTGATCGAGCTTGTTCTGCAACAAGGCCTCATCTTCCATAAAATAACCGGTTAGCTGGCTTGGAAAATAGCCAGGCGCAATCGCATTCACGGTGATATTGTCCCGCACAAGCTCCAGCGCCAACACTTTTGTAAGATGATGCACAGCAGCTTTGCTGGCTGAATAAGAGAAAGCACTCAGCCCCCCTGCCACTACAGTACCAGACGCTGAACCGATATTAATAACCCTCGACGACTTCCCCTGCGAAGCAGCCTTCCTCAAGAGAGGTAATAATCTTTGGGTCAGGCAGAATACCGCCTTCACGTTTACTGCCATAACGCTATCCCAGGCTTTGTCCGGAAAATCCTCCAGCGAGGCACCCCAGGTGATACCTGCATTGTTAACGAGTATATCCACGACTTCTTCGCGAGCCTGTATCATTTTGAGAAGCTCATCAACACCTTCGGTGCTCGAAACATTGGCAGGCATTGAGACACATTGACCATAAGATGATAGCTCTTTGGCCGTTGCGTCACAGGCGCCTTGTTTGCGCGACACGATATAGACTCGGGCGCCTCGCTCTACAAGGGCTTTCGAAATCATAGCGCCTATACCACGAGAGCCGCCCGTAACAACAGCAACTTTACCCTCTACTGAAAATAGTGGGTCCATATTTACTACACTCTTTTCTTAGCCAGCAGCTTAGCGTAATCACTCTGTCTCGACTGCGCGTGTGAAATCTCCGCTTCGCTGAACCACTTCGAGAGGTCCACTTCCGGGAATTTTCCTCGGTAATAGTATGCCTGATCGGATTTTGGCGCAGTCGCGTCAATCCCCATTCTGGCCACCGGACTCATCGGGCCTACGGTCTCGGCAGCATCCCCTCCTGACTGATAAGCTTGCGGAATAGTGAGAATGTCGTGCGCAGCATCGACACGGGTGCAGAACGCCCACATAACTTCATCAGCATTGTAAATATCGACATCCTCATCAACCACAATGACCATTCGCAAAGGCACCACCATGGCCATGGTTGCCAGAATGAGATTAGTGACAACGCCGTCATCCCGACGCCGTCTCTTCTTAACCTGGATAACCAGCCCTAGGCATGACTTCATGCCATCCAGCGCATTAATATCGGTAACCAGCCCCGGGGAAGTGCGATCGAGCATCTGTTGCAGCACGCCAAAATTGATAAAACGCATAATATTGGGGAGCTCAACTGAGTGCGCCAGCGGAGCTTCCAGTATCGGTCGTTCCTTGCGATGAGTAATGGCCGTTACCTGAAACTTGTAAGTCGGTATCGCCTTACCTTCGTGGCCACTAAACTCCGGAAAAAACGGTGCAAATGACCCTTTGTCATTCTCAGCCTCTTCGCTTTCCCACACTTTACATGTTGTATCAAGATAGCCTTCGATAACAAATTCAGCATCCGCCAGCGCCAGGGCATCAACAGTCTTCGCCTTACAGGTTCTCACAGGGGCGCCCTGCAAACCTCCGGCAATTCCCAACTCATCACAACCAGCGGGCATCGCCCACGGCAATGCTCCACCTCCCGCAACTGCCATAACCGAGGGCGGAGCACAGATATTGACCGTGAACGGCAAGTTCCGATTTTGCATTCTGCGGTTCAGAACCCAGTGCTCCATATGGCTACCAGGAATAAACGCAAGTGTTGACCAATCTTTACCTCGAAAATGCATTCGCTTATAGGAAACACAGGTTCCAATGTCATCACCGCTCAGAAACGACACGCCACCGCCCAAAATCCGACCTGGGTCAGTCTCGGTATACTGCAGAATAGGAAGGAACTTTAGTACATCAATATCTTCGGTGATCACTACCTCCTGACAGGGACCGCTCTCCACTTCTACAGCACGTATCGGGTTATTGAACGCATCAACACCTTTCTGTTTCAATTCCTTGTGATTACTGACACCATATATTTTATTGACTCGATCCCCATTAGAAAAAATACTCGAAGCCACACGGCAACCCGGATACCCTTTAATATTGTCAAACAGCAGAGCTGGCCCGGAATCCAAAGCCTTGACAACGCCAGTGACTTCAAGAATTGGATCAATTTCGCTTTTAGCAGACAAAACTTCGCCCTCTTCCCGCAGGAAATCCAGTACCCCGCGAAATGTGGTTATATCTTTATTGTTCATTACTAATTCCTCTCTATTAATAGCATTTCGCGGCCTCGTTAAGCCGTCGCGACACCCTCGATACCCTTAGGCATCTTAATCCAACTCGACAGTAAGTTCGCAGCAATAGTCACCACAAACCTTACCTTTCGTCCTGCTAGCCTTAAGCTTTGGATTCATGAGTTTAGTGAGTGCCACTTCAAATCCAACTTCGGAGGTGCACATTTTCCAATCTCCCTGGCGAGTGAGGTAGTTGCACGTCGCCGGTATCCCGTGGGAGTGCTGTATGGTTGCTTTTCCGTCTGTTTCATTAAGAATCATCTGTCCTCGCCCGGTTACGTCGTAGAGAAAGGCGATATACTTAATCACATCCAACGATGTTACTTCCTCGGGATCTTTTATCAACCCGCGTTTGCGCGCATAGTCATACTCGGCCTGGGCAAGGCCAGTATAAGCTTTTTCGATCAAAGCGTAACCTTCGTCGCCGTAGATCTCGCCAATCATGGTACGTAAACTGCCACTTTCGGCACTGAATTTAGAGGCACAGGCTTTATGCTTCACTTCCCAGGGCAGTGTTTTTGCTGCCACCACGGGGAAGAAACGCTTGGGGTTGATCGGGGTGCCATGTACAATTTTGTTGTATATTTCTGAATGCTCAAGCTCAGGCCTGACAACCTCGGGACGTTCAGACGGATCCTTCTCCGGAAACTCGTTCCCATCATCCCACTCAACCAATACCTCACAGCAATAATCGCCGCAATTTCTGGTTTTTGTTACACGAGTTCTAAGCTTGGGATTCATCAGCTTAACAAGGTTACGCTCCCAACCGCCAGTGTTCTCACAAAAGCGATGGTCTGCCGCGCGAGTGCCATAGCTACAGAGTTCAGCGCCAGTATTCAAAGTGCCCTGCAAACGCACCCTCTCGTTATTTGCCTCTGGAACAACGAAGGGCTGCAGGTATTCAATGTCATAGACTGTCGCAATATAATTCGCCGCTTCAATTGGGCCAATATTGTCCGGGTTTGGATCTATCGTACCCTTAGCTATACCTCGCTGATACTCGCCCTCCGCAAAGCTGGAGTAGACGGCATCCATGATCTGATAGCCCTCCTCACCATAGGCCTCAACGACGAGCGCCCTAAACATGCCCACTTCGAGTGCCAGGCGTTTTGCACAACTGCGATGTTTCTGCTCGGCGGGCAAAACACGCCATAAGTATTTATCTCCTGCACTCCAACGCGTGTAGTCAATTGGTTTATCATGAAAAACATTCTGGTAAAACTCGGAATTGCCCTCGCCTGGATTTGCCGGAACACGCACAATGATATCGCGATCCTCGTTGGGCCTATTTTCATCTACCGGCCCCCAGGGTACTGCGTGGCCGAAATTTTTTAACCGCTCAGCTTCTATAGTTTTCATATTAAATCCCAATATTGCCATCTATTGCTTTAAGTCACGATTTATATTAACTATTGACATAGTTAAATACTCTCTGTTTATTCGCATATATGTATCTTTATCTACCTATATACGCGAATATAGCCATATCGAATCGAAGTATCGTTATTGAAGTGTTAATTGATTTATACTACGAATTGGCCGCGCTGTAAAGCATTTAATGGCTAATACAGCGCGACTACAATACTTTTATAGGAGGTGTTGCTTGATCAACCATGCAACAGCAAAGGCACGCACACATGGGACCGTCTTTTGAACAATAGCATTAGTGGAAATCAGAGCTCCGTACCCGCCGCACTGGATATAGTCGGTGACCAATGGATGATGTTGATACTTCGCGAGCTTTTCCTGGGCTCGTCAAAATGGAGTGAGTTCACAGATAAACTTAGTATTGCGCCGTCAACGTTGAATAAACGTCTCAACCAACTAATCGACGCGAACTGTCTTTATAAAGAGCTGAATGGTAGCGAACGTGGCGCTAAATACTGTCTGACAGATTCCGGTCAGGATCTCTTTCTATTTCTCATTGTCGGACGTGAGTGGCAGCTGAAATGGGATATCCGTGAAGATGTCTTTATTTCACCCTGGGTTCACAAATGTGGAAATCCATTGAGAGTTGACTCCAGATGCGGTGAATGTGATCAGAATATACACATTAGCGACGTAACATACCGTAGCGGTGCGGAGACAAAACGTGTTCCTCAAACCACCACCCGCCACTTCAGAATTGCAAAAGCTGATGCGTTTGACCATCGTTCAGGCTCAGGACGGTTGGCGAAAATAATACAGGTGCTCGGCGACCGCCGCTCATCACAGATTATTGCTGAGTTTTACTTTGACTGCCATAAGTTCGACGAAATACAGAAAGCGACCGGCTTACACCCGGGAATTGTTTCTGATCGTTTACGCAAATTGCAACTCCAGGGTATTTGCCATACCCGGCTTTATCAGGAAAATCCCGACAGATACTACTATATGCTTTCAGCGTCCGGGCGCGCGCTATACACTGTAATACTTCAATTGCTGCACTGGGCTGATAAATGGATTTATGGCGTCGGGAACGAACCGATAATCCTGACCCATACCTTATGCGATAAACGCCTGCATGCAGTGGTGAAGTGCCAGCACTGCGATGAGATTGTTAGCTGCGATGACGTTGAAATAAACCATGCTGGACAGTGAAACAACACTTTTTACACACCAGTACATGACACTGGGAAGAAGCGGCCATTACCCTTGCTCTACCTCCTCAACAAGTGAAGCAAAGGCTGTGTTCGAATTGGGGTGTGGCACCCCTACTTTACTGAAAAGCTTATCGACGCTTGCTGCGATGTCACCATCCTCAACCGCTATACTTTGTGTTTCTACATTATAAGCACGGCGAATTCTATCTGCAGCAGCTACAAATACTTCACCAGATACATTGCATTGCTCACTAGCCAACCAACTCACCAGCGCCGTAGCACCCTCAGGTTGAAAACGAGCGGCGATCTCAGGGCTCATATGGTCAGCGGTCATTTGTGTTACGGCGTAAGGCGAGATGGCATTTATCTTAATATTGTGGTTCTCACCTTCAATGGCCAGCGAGCGAGTTAGAACTTCAACTGCAGCCTTGGCTGCTCCGTACGCCGACAGCCCGTGATTACCGTAGCGGCCCGCACTGGAGGTCGTTGTGATGATGCGCCCATATTTCCGGGCTTTCATTACACCCCAAGCAGCGTGAAGCAAGTGCAAGGTGCCGAGAAAGCTTACATCGAATATTTTCTTGAATTCATCGAGTCCGATTCGACTGAAAGTCGCAGCCTGAGTCATGGCCGCATTAGCAATAATGATATCGATATGGCCAAACTCACTAATCGCCGCGTTGATCATGCGCTGACCAGCTTCCGGTGACTCCACGTTCTCATAATTTTCGATCGCCCGACCACCTGTTGACCGAATTTCCGCGACAAGCTTCCCAGCGGATGTGGCCTCGTCTTTTTCCCCGGAATGACGACGGTTATTGACCACAACTGCAGCACCTTGTCTGGCAAGTTCAAGGGCATACGCACGCCCTAAGCCCTTGCCTGCACCAGTAACGATAGCCACCCGATTTGACAAATTATGCATCCCCAGTTCCTCCACTTATTTGTTTTTAAACGACAGCCTGGGAAAGAACTGCGGCACACGTCGGGCATAGTCCTCGTAGTCAGGTCGAGTCTTACGCATATGTCTCTCATTTCCCGGAGCGGCTGATCCATATCCCATAAACCAGGCAACATAAATCGGACTTACTATTGCAATCCAACCCCAGGGATGGGACAGCGCGAACACAAAATAGCCTAACCACATGACAGCCTCGCCAAAATAATTAGGGTGACGCGTCAAACTCCATAAGCCGCTCTGCATCAGCTTGCCTGAATTCGCCGGATCCCGCTTGAAGGTTTCCAGCTGCCAGTCGCCAACGGCCTGGAAGAAATACCCTGCAAGCCAAACAGCTATTGCAATCAACTCAACAGGACCTAAGCTCTTGTCTTCAATAGACAGGCTGAACGCAAACGAGATGCTCCAAATCCAAAGAAGGGTACCCTGCAGCATATAGACATGGAAAAAGCTCCAGACTTTCCAGCGCGATCCATAGCGCTTTCGAAGAGTCGAATAAGGCTGCGCCTCCACTCGAAAGTTGGTTCGAAAAGTATGCCTCAGCAATCTTCCACTCCACAGGACTACCAGGGCCAGGATGATGAAATGACGAGCACCCAGACCCTCCGGGAAATTCGACTGCGCAAGGCAAAATACCACTATAATCAGTACTGAGGCGGAATAGCCGATATCCATAAAGCTGTGATTCGACAGCTTTTCGCCAATTAGCCAGAGTACTATCATTACCAGGAAGAACACCGCACCCATGGTAATATATAGCTCCAGAGGACCTACTAACGCGGGAATTTCCATAAAGTAATAGAGCGCCATAGGCAAAAATGGCACCAGCGCATGTGTGTAGTGCCAGCTCTTTCCCTTGATTTCCCTTGGCATAAAAGCAAGCCAGGAAACCGCGACCAGCAACCAAAATCCTGCAGCAATAGCTATCATTCTATCTCTCCTTACCTGGACCCGTATAAACTGTCATTCAACGTTCTGCTTGAAGAGATGATCTATGACTGTCTTTCCACACCACCCCCTGTCGCTATAATTTTTTATTAACTTTGGGGCTGTGACTATCATGTCTTATTCCGAAACAGTTTTTATTGGTGCCGGTACCTTACAATGCTCTAGTTTCTATTTAAACCGGCTCTTTTATTGTTGCGCCACCATCGACTACTATCGTCTGTCCCGTTAAATATCTGGCAGAAGCGGACGCCAGAAACACTGCCAAACCCGAAATATCCTCGGGATCACCTAATCTTCTGACCGGAGTTCCCCCTGCAATACCCTCCGCTATCCTGGGGTTTTCCCAAAGGGCTTTAGAGAAATCCGTCTTTATCAGGCCTGGGGCGATGCAATTTGCTGTAATACCACGTGGCCCCCACTCTACTGCCAGGTTACGAACAAGCGAAAAATCCGCCGCTTTGGACATTCCGTATACACCAAGCGTATCGCTGCCCTGCAGTCCTCCAATACTGGACACAATAATTATGCTGCCGCTCTGCTGCTCTGCGATCTTCGGAGCGGCCATATTGCACAGCCAGAAATTACTTTTTACATTGGTGCCCATCACCTTGTCGTATGCTTCATCGGACATCTCGGCCATCGGTCCGTAGTATGGGTTTGCTGCAGCATTGCAAACCAGAATATCCAAACGTCCCCAATTATCAATGGTCGTATCGACCAACTTCTGTAATTCTTCTTTTGCAGACACATTGCAGGCTACGGCAATTGACTCTCCGCCAGACTCGCTGATGGCATTCGATACAATTTTGCACGAGTCAATATTTCTACTTGAGATCGCAACTTTTGCGCCCGAATTAGCCATCGCTTCGGCAATCGACCGACCGATTCCCTTACTGGATCCAGTTATTATTGCTACCTTGCCTTTTAGAGTAAACATTGCCTGCCAGTCACCCATCTCTAGCTATCTCCACTCCATCGACGAAACAGATTGTGCTCTATCCCGACCTGGTCCAACGCCTTACCTACCGTCTGATTGATAATGTCCTGGATTGTTTTGGGCTTATGGTAAAAAGCCGGCATTGGCGGCAGAAGAATGCCGCCGAGATCGGCCACACGCGCCATCAAATCCAGGTGCCCCTTGTGCAATGGCGTTTCACGCACTATCAAAACCAATGGCCTGCGTTCCTTTAACGTAACGTCTGCAGCCCTTGCGATCAAATTGGCACTGAAGGAATTGGCGATTGCGGAAAGGGTTTTTATGGAACATGGGGCAACTATCATTCCCCGCGTCAAAAATGAACCACTTGCAATAGCTGCCCCATTATTCTTGTCGCTGTGAATAACATCGGCTAGTGAGCGGACATAATCTGCGTCATAGTCCGTCTCAATTGACAGATTCCGAATCGCATATGCGCTCAATATCAAGTGGGTCGGATAGTTAAGCTCTTTGAGAGCTTTTAACAACTCTACACCGTATATCACGCCGCTGGCTCCGGTTATGGCCACTGTAATAGGCAAAGTCATTCGTCTCTCCAAAGTCGGCCAGCGACCCGTCATTAACAAGCCTCAGCGGATTAAATCACGTTTACTTCATTAACGATAGTATCATTACGCCTTCTAATATGAATGCCTCCAGGCCTAGAACCATTCCGGGTCCATTGAGTAGGTGGTATCATCGAGATTGTTCAATAATTCTGCCCATACATATATTTCGGGCAACTCAAATCGAAAGAAATATTGAAGTGCGCAAAGTTTACCTTTATAAAAATTTATGTCCTCTGTATGAGTGGCCTTCTCAAGGGCCCTTGCGCTTATTATACCCTGTCTAAGCCACATCCAGGCAGCTATCACATGGCCATAAAGATCCAGATATTTAGCTGAATTAGCAAGTGCCAGATCGATGTTAATTTCTTTCATTGCTGTTACCAGCCGCTCGGTAACCGCAGTAAGCTGCTTGAGCGCTTTCGAGAACTCCTGGGCGAACTCTCTGGTTTTGTCTAATTGCTGAGCCTGAGCCAAACTGGCTTCCATTTCCTCAATGGTAATGCGATGACCTGCCATATCATTCATGATTAATTTGCGAGACAGGAGATCGAGAGATTGTATGCCATGCGTCCCCTCGTGTATTGAATTAAGCCGGTTGTCGCGATAGAACATTTCCACCGGATGCTCAGTCGTGTAGCCATGGCCTGCAAGAATTTGAATCGCATAATAGTTGGCGCGGGTTGCAAATTTGGATGGCCACGACTTGATAATGGGCGTGAGGAAATCGAGCCAATTTTTCGCGCGTATTCGTTCGGTCTCGGCCGGAGCGGTCTGCTCGTCATCCATGAGCTGGTTGCCGAGCAGGCAAAGGGCGAAAGATGCTTCCGCATAAGCCTTCTGTGCAAGTAACATGCGACGCACGTCTGCATGCTCGATAATATTAACAGGAGGACCTAGTGGGTTCTTGTTAGACGGCAACCGACCTTGTGGGCGTGTTTTTGCGTATTCAAGTGAATATTGGTATCCGGCCAATCCAAGTGTTGCCGCGTTAGTGCCGACGGTAATGCGAGCTTCGTTCATCATATGAAACATGTAGGTAAGACCCCTGTTCTCTTCACCCACCAGATAGCCTATAGCACCGCCATTTTCACCGAAATTTAGCGCGGTATTAACATGGCCGCGCCCGCCCATTTTATGAAACAGTCCTGATACGACAATATCGTTTTTATCACCGATACTGCCGTTCTTATTCAGGACAAATTTTGGCACGATGAAGAGTGAAATACCTTTTATTCCCTTGGGTGCCCCCCTGATTCTCGCCAGCACCAGGTGAACTATATTTTGATTGAGGTCGTGATCGCCGCCCGAAATAAATATTTTGTTCCCGGTGATTCGATATTCGCCATCTTGGGTTTTTACCGCACTGGTGCAAAGGTCGGCAAGACCGGAACCCGCTCCTGGCTCGGTCATTGCCATGGTTCCAGCGAAGCGTCCGCTCCACATCGACGGCAACCAATCAGTTTTTTGTTGATCGCTCCCATGGGCGTTAATTAGATTGGCCGCCCAACTGGTCACCAGAGCATAGCTCACAAATGAAGTGTTAGCGGCGGTGGGAAATGCCATGGCGGCTGCGGCAATGACCAGTGGGAGCTGCATGCCACCGTGTTCATAATCAGACGTTGCAGCTAACAGGCCGGACTCAATGAGACTATTATTAGCCTGGCCAATTTCTGCAATAAGGTGAACTTTGCCACTTTCTAATCCGGGTTGATTGGTATCAACTTTCTGTCGGTAGGGTAGGAAATACTTTTCCGAGATACCTATAGCTGTACGAATCGCCGCAGAAAATGTTTCACGGCTATGCTCAGCGTAACGCTCTCGCTGTATGAGCGATTCGCTGTCAAATAGCTCATACAGCATGAATTCAATGTCGCGCTGATTGAGGAGGGGAAATGCCATTTGTACCTCTCTTTAAGGGTGATATCCCATGTAGAATCTGCGTGCTAGATTAGTTTCCAGAGCCAGGCTCGGCAATTACCGGATGGGTAATAAATCAGAGTGGGGAATACTTTTTTTACCCTGGCTTTCGGCTCCCGCCAGTCTATATGTACGCCTTGAAAAATTGCCAAACTTTTCCCGTTGGATATAATCGGATGGATTTCTTGTACTTTTAGAGTAGATCTTTATGCAGGCTGACGACGATCGCTGCATGTATGCTTCTTTTGGGCGGCTGTTGCGCTTTTGGCGCGGCGTGCACAAGTTAAGCCAGGAAGAGCTGGCTTTTGCCCTGGAGTCGTCTACAAGGCATATCAGCTTCCTCGAAACCGGTCGCGCACGGCCTGGAATTGAACTGATAAACAAGTTGGCACGCCATTTTTCACTCAGTCAAAGGGACACGAAAAACCTTATGTTGTCAGCGGGCTTTGTGCCGCTGCAGTCAAAGGTTGATTTCAATGCACCTGAGGTTCGCTGGCTGCGTAAGATGATGGTTTATACCATGCGAAGCCTTGATCCCTACCCTGCGATAGTGATGGATCGTTACGGCAATATTCAAATGATTAACAAGGGGTGGGCGGCCTTTATTCATAACCTGTTGCAAAGTGCCGAGCTGAGCCACCCCACTAATTTCCACCACTTCCTTTTTTCTGGTGCAGGTCTAAGACCGTTACTCGTAGACTGGGTTGATACTGCTTGTGTCATCCTGATGTCTTTGCAACAGGAGATTCTGTTAAACCAGGATGAACAGGCGCAGTGTTTACTCGATGAACTGCTTGCCTATTCCGGAATCCCCGATGACTGGGCGTTGCGTGCATCACAACTGGAGGCCAAAACAAGCTTCCTTCTACAACTCAATATCGATGGTAAAATCGCTTCGTTTTTTGATTTGACTCTTACAGTCGGATCAAGTGCTTATGTTCCTGAACCTCGATTACATGTAAATGTTATCTATCCGGAATCAGGCAGCTCAATCTTCGAATCTGACGACTGGAAAAACTTTCCTGAGA
>RCMY010003185.1_pt1 | contig 14611 bp, 15 predicted proteins | sample 2041341 | NCBI WGS metagenome assembly RCMY01 (sample SAMN09708234, study PRJNA481090) | Marine sediment metagenome, whole genome shotgun sequencing project.
AGACTGCGCGAGGAGGCGACATGATTAAGGGTATTATCTTCGACAAGGACGGCACCTTGTTTGATTTCAACGCCACTTGGGGCGCGTGGACGCGGACAATGATCGCGGGGGAAAGCGGCGATGATCCGGCGCTGAACGACGCGCTGGCGCAGACGCTGGGCTATGATCTGGTCGGCGGCGTTTTTTTCCCCGGCAGCATCGTGATCGCAGAAACCGCAGATGTGGTGGCCACAGCGATGCTGACCCATCTACCCCATGAAACCAAAGAGGCGCTTATCAGCCGTATGAGCCATGCCGCCAAACAGGTTCCGCAGGTGCAAGCCGCACCGCTCTCATCGCTGCTTGGCGGGTTCAAAGATATGGGGCTTGTGCTAGGGGTCGCCACGAACGATTCCGAGGACCCCGCCCGCACGCATCTGACCAAGGCGCAGGTATTGGACCTGTTCGATTTTGTGGCGGGCTACGACAGTGGATTTGGCGGTAAACCGGCCGCAGGTCAGCTCAACGCATTCTGTGCGGCGACGGGGCTGACCCCCGCGGAATGCATCATGGTGGGCGATAGCACCCATGACCTTCACGCAGGACGTGCTGCGGGTATGCGCACTGTTGGCGTTCTGACTGGTCCTGCACTCGCGCCAGAACTCGACCCATTCGCCGATATCGTCTTGACCTCGATCTCCGATCTGCCCGCATGGGTCGTGGCGCAAAACACCCGCGCCCAATAAAAACGACATATCTTGTCGCGGACGCGCAAGGGGTTACAGGCAGCCGTGCCAAAGTGGAGCCAGGCAACTCGCAGGAGATGACAGATGGCAGATGCACCAAGACGGCGCAGCGGTGGGCGGGCTGGCAATGCCACGCGGCGCGGACACGACGTCATCGACCAAATGCCATGGCGCATCCCCGTCAACATCGACAGACCCACAGAACCGCTCGGGCCAGAAGGTGTCGCTGCAATCCACAATGGCGCTATGACGATCCTAGAGGACATTGGGATCGAATTTCTGAACGAGGAAGCACTTGCCCTCTTCAAGCAAGCGGGCTGCACCGTGAATGGCACCAATGTACGCATGGGCCGCGAATGGGTCATGGAGATGCTAGCCTTTGCGCCTGCACAGTTCGACATCACGCCGCGCAATCCTGATCGCAAAATCACCATCGGCGGCAAGCATATCGTGTTTGGCAACGTCTCCTCGCCGCCCAACTATTTTGACATGGAAATCGGCAAAAAGGTGTCCGGCAGTCGCGCCCAATGCGCGGACCTTTTGCGCCTGACGCAATACTTCAACTGTATCCACTTCGCAGGGGGCTATCCGGTTGAACCCGTCGATGTGCATGCCTCGGTGCGTCACCTCGATGTGGTCTATGACAAAATGACCCTGACCGACAAAGTGGCGCACGCCTATTCCTTGGGTAAAGAACGCGTCGAAGACGTCATGGAAATGGTCAAGATCGCGGGGGGGCTGACGGAGGAAGAATTCTGCGCCAAGCCACATATGTATACCAACATCAACTCGACCTCACCGCTCAAACACGACGTGCCGATGATCGACGGCTGTTTGCGCTGCATCAGACGCGGCCAAGCCGTGATCGTCACCCCCTTTACCCTCGCGGGCGCAATGGCACCCGTCACCATGTCAGGCGCTGTGACCCTGTCTATCGCAGAGGCGCTATCTGCTATCGCCCTGTTCCAATACGTGCGCCCCGGCGCGCCCTGCGTGATCGGTACATTCACATCCAACGTCGATATGAAATCGGGCGCACCCGCCTTTGGCACGCCTGAATACATGCGCGCCACGCAAATGACAGGGCAAATGGCGCGGTTCTACAAATTACCGATGCGGGCCTCTGGCGTTTGCGCAGCCAACGTACCTGACGGGCAAGCGATGTGGGAAACCTCCAACTCGCTATGGTCTGCGGTGCAATCAGGCACCAACGTGGTCTACCACGCGGCGGGCTGGCTAGAGGGCGGGTTGATCGCATGCCCCGAAAAATTCATCATGGACTGCGAAGTCATCCAAATGATCCAACGCTATATGGAGCCTGAAATTGTGGCGACCACGCCCGACGACATTGCGATTGATGCCATCAAGGACGTCGGTCCCAACGGACACTTCTTTGGCATCCAGCACACCCAAGACCGCTATGAAAAGGCGTTCTATTCACCCATCGTGTCGGACTGGCGCAACTTTGAAGCATGGGAAATCGCGGACGGCGTCTGGACGGCGGAGCGGGCACATAACACCTTCAAGCAAATCATCGGCGCGTTTGAAGCACCCGCACTCGACGAGGGGGTGCGCGAAGAACTGCAAGCTTTCGTGGCAAAACGCAAAGAAGAAGGCGGCGCACCAACTGATTACTAAAAGATTGGCCGATTATTAAAAAATGTGAAATTATTTTGTCCCGTGGTGAAACTGTTTGCGCAGCACCCCCGTGGTTTAGGAGAACGCAGGGCACTGGGCCTTGCGCCAAACCGACAGGACTTAAAAATGAAAACCACTTTTGTAACAGCACTCACCGCCGCAGCCTTTACACTGACAGCAGGCTTTGCATCCGCTGAAAGCCACGCAATGGCAAACCCGATGGTTGGCGGCGCAGAAATGTTCGCAGACAAAAACATCGTCGAGAATGCAGTTAACTCCGCCGATCACACAACGCTTGTGGCCGCTGTGACTGCCGCTGGCCTTGTTGACACACTTGCAGGTGAAGGCCCGTTCACCGTATTCGCGCCAACAAACAGCGCATTCGCAAAAATCGACGAAGCAACCTTGGCTTCACTGCTGTTGCCAGAGAACAAGGCGCAATTGACACAAATCCTGACCTGTCATGTGGTTGGCGCGGGCGTGATGTCTGACGCGCTGGGCGGCATGATCAACGACGATGGCGGCGAACATGCTGTGCCAACTTTGGGCGGTTGCACATTGATGGCAAAATACGATGGTGACATGATCACATTGACCGACGAGCGCGGCCAGGTGGCAAACATCACAATCGCTGATGTTGCGCAGTCCAACGGCGTGATCCACGTCATCGACACAGTGATGTTGCCTGCTGAATAATCGGTAACTTTCTCTAAAATCCCTCTAGTGTTGCCCGCGGACCAGTTAAGGTCCGCGGGTTTCTCTTATGGGGTAAGGCAACCCGCGATGCTTTGGCTCATCTGTGTCAGAAGCGCCTGATATTGCCCCGCACCCGCAGTAATCCCTGCACCAATCGGATCAATCCGCGCGGTATTTACATCCGTGTCGCCCCGCACAACCGCAAGCAACGGCGCACTGACCTCAGCATCGGACAACACACAAACCGCGCGGCCCGCCACCACCAAATCACGCAGCTCGGCAATATGCTGCGGACCCGCAGGGGCCGCATCCGTTTCCGAGATCGCCCCCGCCGACGTCAGCCCATAAGCATCCTGAAAATACCCGTATGCCGCATGGGGCCAGATCAATGGACGGTCACGCAGCTCGGCCAGATCCGTCAAAATCATAGCGTCCAATGCCGCCAATTCACCGCGCAATGCGTCAGCATTCTCGGCGTATGACGCCGCATTCTCGGGATCAATCCCCGCGAGCATTTTTTCAATATGCCCGACCCAAACCGCCGCAATCTTTGGATCAAGCCACGCATGTGGATCAACCTCGCCGTGGCCGTGACCTTCAATCTCGCGCGGCGTCCAGCCATCCGTGTCTAACAATGCAAGATGCGCGGCATTGGGCGTTAAGGTCTGCAATGGCGCCTCCAGCCAAGGGGTCAACCCTGCACCCACCCAAATAACCACAGTCGCGTCCGCCAAGGCCTGCGCGTCAGAGGGGCGCATCGCATAGGAATGCGCGTCCGCATGTGGTGGCAAGAGCAACGTCGGTAAGGCGACACCCGCCATGACGTCGGACACTAATCCGTGCAGTGGGGCAATATCCACGACCACATTCGGGGCGGCGTGGACCTGCGCGGCAAGCGTGGCAGAAGCAATAAAAGCGAGGCTGCGCATGATGACTTGTTCCATTCTTAAAAATCCGATAAGCGGCGTATGTTATAACATAACAGAAAGCGCAAGATGCCGTCCACCCCGTTAGGTTTCAAAGCCCATGACCATAAAACCTGTGTGAATTCCGCGCTCTCGGTGGCACAAGATGCCTGTGTTGCACGCGGCGTGCAGATGACGCCGGTGCGCAAACGCGCGCTGGAAATCCTGCTGGAAACCCATTCCGCGATGGGGGCCTACGACGTGCTGGCGCGGCTCAACGCGGAAGGGCTGGGATCAAAACCACCCGTCGCCTACCGCGCTTTGGCGTTCTTGGTGGAACAAGGATTTGTGCACCGTATTGAACGGCTGAATGCCTTTATCGCCTGCGCACATCCGGGCGACAAACATGACCCCGCGTTCATGATTTGCCGGACCTGTGGGGCAGTGGCCGAGGCGCAAATCTCCAGCGCAAAACTTGACGCCTCCGCGACCGCAAGTGGCTTCCTCATCGAGCAAACCGTCATAGAGGCGCAAGGTATCTGCCCTGCATGCCAGCCATGACCGCCTTGCTCTCGGCCATAGGGATCACCGCAAAACACGGCGGCAATGTGGTGTTGCAAAACGTCGACATTAGTCTGAAAGCAGGTGAAATTGTCACAATCGTCGGGCCAAACGGATCGGGGAAATCCACGCTACTACGGGTCCTGATCGGCGCGCATAAACCGCAATCTGGACAGGTCACGCGCCAAGACGGGCTGCGCATCGGCTACGTCCCGCAAAAGCTACATATCGACCCGACCATGCCGATCACCGTGCGCAGGTTCCTTGATCTTCCCAAGCGGGTTAGCGACGACGCCGCCACAAAAGCTTTGCGCGGGGCAGGCGCGCATGACGTGATGGGGCGGCAGATGACACAGCTTTCTGGTGGGCAATTCCAACGCGTCTTACTCGCCCGCGCGATCTTGGAAAAACCGCATATCCTGATGCTCGACGAAGCGACGCAAGGACTTGACCAACCCGGATCTGCACGGTTTTACCAACAAATCGACCAAGTGCGACGCGACCTCAACTGCGCGGTGCTGATGGTCAGCCACGAATTGCACGTCGTGATGAGCGCCTCTGACCGCGTGATCTGCCTGAACGGCCATGTCTGCTGTGAAGGAACCCCCGATGTAGTCTCCGCCGCCCCCGCCTACCGCGAGTTGTTCGGCACAGGCACAGGCGGCGCACTCGCACTTTACCGCCACGAGCATGACCACCACCATCACGACCATGAGGGAGCGGAATAATGCTAGACGATTTTATGATCCGCGCAGCACTTGCCGCCCTTGGCACTGCGATGGCGACAGGATTGCTCGGCTGTTTTGTGGTCTGGCGGCGCATGGCGTATTTCGGTGATGCCACGGCACATGCGGCGATCCTTGGGGTGGCGATGGCGCTACTCTTTGGCTGGTCGATCTTTGCAGGCGTGGGGCTTGTCGCGCTGACAATGGCGCTGTTGATCTACGCGCTGACGGGACGCGGCCAAGCGATTGATACAATTCTTGGGGTGCTGGCGCATGGGGCACTTGCCCTCGGCTTGGTCGCGGTCACGCTGATCCCCGGACAACGCATTGATCTCGACGCTTACCTGTTTGGCGATGTGCTGACGGTCAACCGCGTCGATCTCGCGGTGATCTGGGGCGGCGCGGCGGTAGTATCGCTTGTGCTTTGGCGACACTGGACAGCGCTGCTGACGGCCACGATTAGCCCCGATCTTGCCTATGCGGCAGGGCTTAACCCGCGCCGCGAGCAACTGGTGCTAACGCTACTCCTCGCCGCTGTGGTGGCCGTCGCGATTAAAGTTGTCGGCGCTCTGCTGATCACAGCACTGTTGATTATCCCCGCCGCCGCAGCACGCGGATTTGCACGCACGCCTGAACAAATGGCAGGCATCGCAATGGTGATCGGCGGGCTCTCGGCACTGGGCGGATTGCGGGTCTCGATCGCGCTCAACACCCCCGTTGGACCCACGATCGTCTGCATGGCCGCAGCCCTTTTTGCGATCGGAACAATTGGTTCGAAATTGCGCAGCCTTCTCCGTTCATTGCCGTAAAGTTGCCGCGATCCCTTGGTAAACCTGATTTCACCAACACGCATAAAGGGACTAAACATGCACCGCTTTTACACCTACGCTGCAGCCTTCGGACTGGCATTTTTAGCCACGCAATCGCAGGCAGGGTTGTGGTGAACGGTTAGACGTCGAGCCAGATCGTGTTGGGGCCGCTATTTGTCAAGCTCACGGCCATTTCGGCACCAAAACGACCCGTCGCCGTGGCGATGCCAAGTGCTGCCATGTCTGCTGTGAACTGCTCATAAAGTGCGCGTCCAATCTCTGGTGCAGCGGCCTTGGAAAACCCGGGCCGGTTGCCGCGCGAGGTGTCAGCGGCCAAAGTAAACTGGCTGACAATCAAGGCGGACCCACCCATATCTTTCAGCGACAGGTTCATCTTGCCATCCGTGTCACTAAATATGCGCAGCTTGGAAATTTTTGCCGCAAGCAGCGCTGTCTTTGCAGGGTCATCACCATCCATCGCGCAGAAAAAGATCAACAGACCCTCTGCAATTTCTCCCGTGATCTCGCCTGCAACTTCAACGCAGGCTGCCGTGACACGTTGTAGCAGCGCCCTCAAAGCTCATGCGCCCAAGGTGGATTGGCCCCCGCGCGCGACACCGTAATCGCCGCAACCGATGCACCAAACGCCGCCGCCGCTGTCAAATCAGCCATCGTTGCAGAGCCAAACGCGGCTTTCGTCAAAAGACCCGCGCCATGCAAATTAGCCAGAAATCCCGCACTAAACGTGTCGCCCGCACCAACCGTATCAACAACACTAGCCTTGACCGCAGGCACATCCGCTTGGCCGTCTCGGGTCAAAACCGTCACGCCATCCGCGCCGCGCGTCAGCAAGATCACCTGCACATTTGTGCCCTCAAACAACGCTGCTGCATCCGTGCCGCCGGTGATCCATTGCAAATCCTCATCCGAAGTCTTAATAATATCAGCCACCGCAAACATCGCCGTCAAACGGGTGCGATACGCAGCCTCATCGGTGATAAAACCCGGGCGGATATTGGGGTCTATCATCGTCACGCAGGTTGCAGCTTCGCGCAGCATCAGCGCCAAATAAGCATCCGCACAAGGCTCCACCACCAAGCTGATCCCACCAAAGAAAATTGCATCCGCCTCAACCACTGGCAGGTCCGCGACGGTAATCATGCGGCCAGCCGTGTTTTCATCGTAAAACGCATATGACGCATGGCCATCCGTTAAGGTCACAAACGCCAATGTGGTCGGGCGGTCCGAAATATGCGCAGGCGCGCTATCAACCTTGGACGTGTGCAATTCGCGGCGCAAAACATCGCCAAACAGGTCCGACGACAGGCCCGAAAAGAACTGCACCGGCACACCCAGTCGACCCAAAGCAATCGACGTGTTAAACACCGACCCACCTGCCAGCGGGGCAAATCCGCTGCCACCCTTTGACAACGGGCGAGGGATCATATCAATCAGGGCTTCACCCGCGCAAAGGATCATCGGTCTCTCCACATCTACTGGTTGTTAGCGATAACATATCCTGCGATTAGCGCAATAATCAGTCCTAAAATGACAGCAAAAGTAATCTTCCACGCCGAATAAGGCCGCTCGCCCTGAACGCGCCCCGTGCGGCCATTCACAACAAAACGGAACGTGCGACCGCGGTATTTATACGCCGCCAGCCAAACGGGCAGCAAGATATGTTTGAACGTCACATCGCCCACTTGGGTTTGCACATCACTCACCCGTTGCTCATCGCCGCCGATGTCGTATTTCGCGTCACGCAAGATCATGCGGTCCATATAGGCGCGGGCCTCGGTAAACCCGAAAGACAGATCAACCTGATAGCCCTCGGCCCGAAACCCCGCCAAATATTCAGGCTTGTAAGGCTCCAATGCCGACAGGTCCCAAGGCTCCAGCCCGTCGGTATATTTCTTGGGCAGGCTTTTCGACGCAAGCACCAGAATATCATCAAAGAACCGCGCCACACGGCCCGACACAGGCCGCCAACGGGTCTTGCGAACTTGCACTTGCTTGCGCTTGCCATCGCGCACAACGGTCTGGGTCTCGTAATAATGCGTGCCGCGCTGGCCCTGGTATTGGCTTTTCGTATCGGCATCGAAGGTCCAGTAGGGGACGTAAATACCGTTCATCTGCCGGCCCTTACGGGCATAATCCATCAGGCCATTTGGCGCGAACCACAGACTTCCCAGCCAGCCCGTCAATGCCACACGCGACGCCTCTTCATCCAGCGCAAAGGGCAGCAAGCCGCGCGGTTTGATGTGGCGATGAATCCCCGTATCAGTGACCACAGGCGTCGCACAAAACGGACATTCTGCGGCATGTGTGGTGCCGTGATATTCGGTGCTAGCCCCGCAATTGGGGCAAGTCACAACGCGGGTTTCTTCAATCTCTTCGTCAGAGAGTTGGTTAGCCACCGCCGCACGGAAATCCAACTCCTTAATGCCGCCCGCCATCGCCTGCGTGCCGGCAATCTGTTGCTCATTCCCGCAATGGTCGCAGGTCAACTGGCTGGTGCGTGGATCAAACCGAAGGTCTGACCCACAAGTATCGCATGGAAAACGGTGTTCAATCTGCGCGTCGGTCATGGTTATCTCGACTACGCGCCGGGCGGGGGCGGGGGCATCACGGTGAACAGCTGCGCCAATTCCTGCACGGCGTCTGCTGCCTTCCAGCCGTCTTGGCCTTGGGTCCAGACCATGCTGTCGCGCAACAGCGTGCCCTCGGTCACCTTGCGGCCCATCGCAGCCTTGGAAAACGGTCCCGTCACAGCCCCATCCACAGCAATATGCCAAACGTGCTCAACGGGCGGCGGTGGCGGCGCGGCCACAGGTGTAGCGGCAGGAACCGCACCCCAAGGGCCGCTTTGCATCTGGTTGGCCATCGCCATGCCCATACCCATGCCAAGACCCGCGCCCATGCCACCGCCGCCACTTGGATTTGCGGCCGCTGCCGTCATCGCCTCGGCAGTCGAATACTGCATGAAATTACCCAGATCACCCGCAATCCCCATCGAGGTGCGCTTGTCCAATGCTGCCTCAACCGCAGGCGGCAAGCTGATGTTTTCAATATACAACTCGGGAATTTCCAAGCCATATTGCGTCATCGTCCCCGAAATCGCAGTTGCAATCAATTTGCCCAGATCGTGGGTATTGGCCGCCATATCCAGCACCGGAATACCCGACGCCGAAATCACGCGGCTGAACTCTTGCACGATGATATTGCGGACCTGAAAACTGATCTCGTCCATCGTGAATTCACCGTCAGTGCCAACAATCTCGCGCAGGAACACGGCAGGGTCGGACACCTTCACGGTATAGGTGCCAAAGGCGCGGATGCGGGTCGGGCCAAACTCTGGATCACGTAACATGATCGGGTTTTTCGTGCCCCATTTCAGGTCGGAAAAACGGGTTGTGTTGACATAGTAAATCTCGGACTTGAACGGGCTTTTAAACCCGTGATCCCAGTGGTTCAGCGTCGTCAGAATCGGCATGTTGTTGGTTTCCAACATATACAGACCCGGCGTGAACACATCCGCCAACTGACCTTCATGAACAAAAACAGCGGCTTGTCCTTCACGAACCGTCAGCTTTGCACCGTACTTAATCTCATGGGCCTCACGCTCGAACCGCCAAACCATCGTGTCACGGGTATCGTCAGTCCAGTGAATGACGTCAATAAATTCGCCGCTTAGAAAATCGAAAATGCCCATTTTGTAAGGCTCCTTTGGTCAAAGTCACAAGGGACTAGCTCGCGCCAGCCCCAGCCAATTCAGTCGTTAATTCCGTTGCAATCATCTGCGCAATCGGGGCCGCTTCTTCGGGCGTCATGCCCGAGGTCAGCCTGCGATCGTACAGCATACGCAGCAGTAATTCATCGTGGGTGGTCAGCAGGCCAAACTCTTCGTCGTCATTGAAAATCGACGGGCGCGCGGCAGGGCTATCATTGGCCAAGCCCAAGCCCTGCGCCAATTCCTCATGGATACATGATTTGCGCAAAAGCGGTGGATGCTCGGCACGAATAACCGAAATCGCTTTGACATATTCGGACTTGCCGGGCTCTGAAAACGCAACCACAATACAAAGTTGATTGCGTGGCAAAGTCAAAATCGCGCGTAATGAGCTGGGCGAAATACCGGGCACCAACCTGCGCAAACGGTTCTCGGAGGCAAGCCTGTCGTTCTCATCCAAAAACAGCACAAAATAATTCGCGTCCGTGTCCGTCACCGTGATCGGCAACCCCGTAATCCGCGACAAGCGGTTGGCGTAATTGGTCACCTCGGCGGTGTCGATGGCTTGCTGTGCTGTGGACACACTTGCGCCAAATCCTACCGACATACGCACCGGCTTTTCCCAACGACGCAGACGTGACGCGGTGGCTTGCGCCTTGAGCAAATCGCCCTCGGTCACATATTCATCAAACAGCGCAATCCGCACAAAGTTGCGCGCGAGCTGAGTGTCGGTGAACGGCGTATCAGGCCCGCCACCATCAATGCGCAGCATTCCGCGCGTCGTCAGATGGGTTTCCGCACTTTGATAAAATCTGCGCAATGCCTCTGACTTTTCATCTGAGATCACCGCAGCCGGGGACACTGGGATGGCCGCGGGCAGTACCCGTTCTTGCGGGCGGGTCGGGGTAATCGTCGGCTGCCGGGACGCAGGCGCTGTTGCACATGCAGTCAGGGCCAAAAGGCCCATGGTTGACGCAAATTTCACGCCCCAGCTTCCCATTCTAGTTACCCGCCGCAGAGCCGACGTTCACGCCAGTGCTGGTTTTCAGCGCGCTTGCAGAGGCTAAAGTATCCTTCAACTCGACCTCCATACGCTTCAATTCGGCCTCGGCTTCGGCGCGTTTGCGCTTGCCTTCGTCAGCAATCTCAAGGCTCTCGTTAATCGTCGCGATCAAGTTGGCATTGGCTTCTTTCACAGCGTTGATATCAAACACACCGCGCTCCATTTCCGTGCGGATCACCTTGTTGGCATCACGCAGATTCTTGGCATTGGCCGTCAGCAGATCGTTGGTCAGATCATTGGCACCGCGCACGGCCTCTGCCGCCTCGGCTGAGCGTTGGATCGTGACCGCCTGGGCCAATTGGGTCTCCCAAAGTGGCACAGTATTCACCAGCGTCGAGTTGATCTTGGTCACCAGCGACTTGTCATTTTCCTGCACAAGGCGGATCGACGGCAAAGATTGCATCGTCACCTGACGGGTCAGTTTAAGGTCATGCACACGGCGTTCCAGATCGTCACGCGCCGAGCGGATATCGCGCAATTCCTGCGCCATCATCACAGCTTTGGCCTCGGGTGCCTTAGACACCTGAAGCTCTTTCTTCGGGATTACTTTGCTGTCGAGATCGGCAATCTTGGCCTCACCGGCGGCAATATATAGCGCCAGTTCATCGTAGAATTGCAGCGTCTTGTCATACAGCACATCAAGGCTCTCGATGTCTTTCAACAACACATGCTCGTGCTTCAACAAATCACCGGTGATCATATCGATTTGACCTTGAACATCTTCAAAACGTGCAACAAATTTTGCCATTGGTGCCGAACGACCCAGCAGTTTTTCCCACCAAGACCGCTCGCGGCGCACGTCCAACTCCGAGATCGAGAACCCGCGAATGGTGCTCACGATATTGCGCAGACTGTCGCCCGCAGGGCCAACATCCTTGTTGCGCACACCGGCCAGCATCGACTGACTAATCACTTGCAATTCGGCCTGCGCGGACGATCCGAACGACACTATCGACTGCGTGTTTCCCATATCGATCTCGTCCATGCGACGCTGGATCTCTGCGGTGGTTGGTTTGTCAGCATCGGCCATTGTGACCAATTCGCCCTTGGGCTCGGCCAAAACAACGGCTGTAACCTTTTCAACTTCGGCCAATGTGGCCTCGGCTTTCCTGCGTGTGGTCTCAGACATAGTGTCCCCCTCGTTATTTCAGGCTTACGCCTTCGCGCTGCAACCGGTCGCGCAGCACTTTGATTTCAATATCCATGTCGCTACGATCATCGAGCAACATCTTTTGCGTACGGGCGGCAAAATTTTGCTCCAAATCGCCCAGTAATTTCTCATAGCTTGCGCGCGCTGTGGCGTCCTTGGAGCGGCGATACAGATCAACAAACTTGATCGTCGCATCCTTGGCCCCCATCAGATAAACACCCAAAAACTTGCGCGCGCCCGTCAGGTCACGCGGGTCTTCTTCCACCGTGCGGATCATCTTGCGGGCGGCAGTTTGAAACGCATTTACACGCACCAAAAGCGCACGATCAGCCAAGGCTTCAATCTGGCCCAACATCACTGCCAAATGCGCCTCGGCCTCATCCACAACGCGGGCCACACGGTCCTGTTGAAACGTATCAATACCCTCCATGCGCTTGTCGCGCAGCGGATCAATGCCAAAGGCGGCCACGTGCACAGCCAAGCCTGCAACGCCGTAAATCAGCGCCGTTAAGACACTGGCATCATGAGAAAAAGAGGCAAACGCGATGCCAATACCCGTCAACGCAGAGGCCAACATTTTACGCGGAAACGCAGGGCGACGGGCCACTTTGCGCAGGTTATATGCAGCCTCGGCCCGCAATCCTTCGCGCAACAATATCGCGGCCACAGTTAGCGCACCCGCGCCAACAAGCCCCGTGATCAGCGACACAGGCCCGTCCGAAAACGTGGTTAAAACCAGTATGAACGCAGGGACAAACAGCACATTAGAGCGACCACCCGCCGCATCGACTTGCCGATCATCAATGACCTCTAACGGGCCTGATGTCTTGCCGTTTGGACTATAGTCACCGCCAAATCGCTTTGCCATTATAGCGTTCCCAACCAGCCGGAGGTGACGCCAAACAACAGCAGGATCAGGACGACATAAGCGCCGCGTTGAAATGGTTTAGGCATCGGTTCCCCCTAAAGGTCGCTGTGGCTATCCCTTATAATAGGGGCTGCGCCAATGATTTACGAGTGCTTCTGCAACGCTTTGCGTTCGGCGTTCAATTTACGGCTGTACCGTGTCTGCAAAATCTCGACAGCGAACAATACGATCACAGAGAAGTAGAACGTCGCTTTGGACATTGGCGTGATTTCTTTGCCAAATACTTTGAGATAAAGCGATTTGTCGTCCACCGCGGCACCTGCCGCATGGCCCGCTTCACCCAGCAGAACAACGCCGACAATGAGCAAGATGAACAAGCCAAGCACCTCATACATCCGGTTCTTTTCCAAAAAGCGCGTTACACCGTCAGCCAACAAAAGCATCGCAAGGCCCGAGAGCAAAATTGCAGCCGCCAGAATTGGAAACACATCTGTGATCGCAAGCGCGGAAAGCACGGAATCAAAGGAAAAAATCAAGTTCATTATCACAATGAGTACCACAACGTGCATGGCAGATTTCGATGATTTCGTCTCCAGACCGTGGCCGAGTTGTTCAATCGACAGCATGTGCCCGATCTCTTTTACGGCCGTATACATGATGAACACGCCGCCAATGATGAAGACACAAGTTGCGAAGTTGATGCCGCCTTCAATGACGCCGGGCCAGTCGAAAACATAGAACGGGGCGGACAAGGTTGCGATCAATCTGATCATCACAAAGAGCAGTACAACCCGCAGGGCAACGGCGATCAGGATGCCCCAAGTGCGCACCGCTTTTTGCTGGGCGACGGGCGCGCGTTTGCTCTCGATCGAGATATACAGAAGGTTATCGAACCCCAAGACCGCCTGTAAAAAGCAGAGCATCACAAGGTTCGTTGCGTTTTCAAGTGTTAGTAAGTCAGCCACAGATTGGTCCCCATTTGTTATCGCCCCTAATTTGCATAAACTCATAGGGGCCGACAAGGGTTCAACGTGGTGGCTTTTTCCCCGTAGTGGATTTTTTCACGGGGCGGTTGGTTTGTTTGCGGGTGCGGACCACGGGTGCAGGTGCTGCAAGGCCAAGTTGGTCGCGGACGACGCGGGCTTTAAGTTCTTCGACCTCGCCCTGCGCCAGATTACCCAATTGGAACGGGCCATAGCTAACGCGGATCAAGCGGTTCACGACCACACCAATGGCTTCCATAGTCCGCCTGATTTCACGGTTCTTACCCTCGCGGATTGACACGGTCAGCCATGCGTTCGCCCCTTGCTGACGGTCAAATGTCACGACCATTGGCTGGTAATGCACGCCGTCCACAGTGATGCCCGCACGCAGCTCGTCCAGCCGTGCCTCTGACACCGATCCATTGATCCGCACGCGGTAACGGCGCAGCCATCCAGTGGACGGCAATTCCAACTTTCTCTTTATTTCCCCGTCGTTTGTAAGGACTAGCAACCCTTCGGAATTGATATCCAAACGACCGACTGACATCACGCGCGGCATGCTCTCGGGCAGGGCGCCAAACACTGTCTGGCGGTCTTTTTCATCGCGCTCGGAGGTCACCAAACCAGCGGGTTTGTTATAAAGCCAGATGCGCGGCGGATCGGGTTCGCCGACGCGTTTTCCGTCGACGACGATTTTGTCTTCGGGGGTCACGTTCAGCGCGGGGCTGGTGATGGTTTTGCCGTTCACCGACACGCGG
>RCMY010003774.1_pt1 | contig 14610 bp, 13 predicted proteins | sample 2041341 | NCBI WGS metagenome assembly RCMY01 (sample SAMN09708234, study PRJNA481090) | Marine sediment metagenome, whole genome shotgun sequencing project.
CGTGATCCCGAAGTTCGGCTGATTGGGGCCGATGGCGAAAACGTCGGTGTCGTGTCAGGTGCGCGCGCTCTGGAAATGGCCGTCGAAGTGGGCCTGGATCTGGTCGAAATCTCTCCGAATGCCAAGCCGCCCGTATGCAAGATCATGGATTTCGGCAAATACAAATACGAGACGCAAAAGCGCGAGGCCGAGGCGCGCAAGAAGCAGAAGATCATCGAGGTGAAAGAGGTCAAATTCAGACCCAACACCGATACGCATGATTATGATGTCAAAATGCGCAACGTTTTCAAGTTTCTCGAAGGTGGCGACAAGGTCAAGATCACGCTGCGGTTCCGCGGCCGCGAAATGGCCCACCAGGATCTGGGACGGACACTGCTGCAACGCATCGCCGCAGACGTCGACGGCCACGGCAAGGTTGAAAGCATGCCAAAGATGGAAGGCCGCCAGATGATCATGATCATCGGACCATTGCCACGCTGATATCGTAGCGTTGCCATATTGAACCATCCAGCGGCCCGATTCATTCCGGGCCGTTTGCATTTGCAGGAACCGCGTCATGTGGGAAGATCGCTTTCAAACAGAAGAATACATTTTCGGCACCAGCCCGGCACAGTTTCTGGTAGATCATCGCGACCTGTTGCAGCCGGGGCAGCGGGCGCTGAGTGTCGCCGATGGCGAAGGTCGAAATTCTATTTTCATGGCTGAATGTGGGATGCAGGTGACAGCGCTGGAATTCGCGCCATCCGCAATCGCAAAGGCGCGCAAACTGGCTGCCCAGCGAGGGGTGACCGTCGATTTCCAGCAAGTGGACGTCACGGAGCATGTTTGGCCGGACATCTTTGATCTGGTCGCCGGTATCTTCATCCAGTTCGTCGGCCCGGATGCGCGTGAGGTTTTGTTTCGAGACATGAAACGCAGCGTCGCCCCCGGTGGCCTGATCCTGCTGCACGGTTATACGCCCCAGCAGATCGGGCGCGGAACAGGCGGGCCGCCCCATGCCGAGAATATGTATACCCAGGCACAGCTTGACCACAGCTTTGCAGGTTGGGACATACTGGAAAACCGCGCCTATACGCGTGAGATAAACGAAGGGCGCGGACACTCCGGCATGTCCGCCCTTATCGATTTCATCGCGCGCAAACCGCTTTAGCGCGCGGCGTCCACGGCCCTGCGGGTCATGACGTTTACCAAATGCGCCCGGTATTCCGGCGTTCCGTGAAGATCCCCGATCATCCCATCCGACGGCACACTGAGTCCCTCCAGCGCGGAGGCGCTGAAATCGCGGCTGAGCGCCGTCTCGGCATCACTCCAGCGGAACACACCTCTTTCGGATGCCCCGGTAACCGCAACGCGCACCCCGTCCGGGAACTTGGCCACTAATGCCGCGACCAGCGCAAAGCGGGACGCGGGCTGCTCAAACTTGGCATAGGCTGATGCCTCCGGCACTGGAAATTTCACCTCAGTGATTATCTCGCCCTCATCCAGTGCGGTATCGAACATGCCCTGAAAAAAGTCGTCTGCTTCAATCTCGCGCCGATCCGTCACAATGGTTGCGCCCGTCCCCAATGCCGCTGCCGGATAGCAGGCGGACGGATCGTTATTCGCCAACGAGCCGCCCAAAGTTCCCCGATTGCGCACCGCCGGATCTCCGATCCTGCCCGCCATGGACGCAAGGCTGGCAAAATCACCAGCCCCCGCTGCCACTTCGGCATGAGTGGTCCCGGCGCCGATACACATCCGCCCGGCGTCGTCCCGGCAAATTCCGCGTAGCGCCGGAATACCCGTCAAGCTGACCAGAACCGACGGCATCGCCAGCCGTTGCTTCAGCGTAGGGATCAGTGTCTGTCCCCCGCTCAGCGGCTGCGCCTCATCCGCGCTCAGCGCCTTGACCGCCTCCTCGATGGTTGCAGGTCGCTCAATTTCGAATGCATACATCCCGACATCTCCCAAAAAACGGCCAAGTGTTTCTTCTTGCCTCAAGTATCCCGGGGTCCGGGGCAGAGCCCCGAAATCCCTGGTCTCAGCCCTGCTGCATCGCCGACCAGACGCGCAGCGGCGTCACCGGCATATCCACATGATCCACCTTGTGTCCCCCCGATTGCAGCGCATCGACGACCGCGTTCACCACTGTCGGCGTCGATCCGATCGCACCCGCCTCACCGCATCCTTTGACGCCTAGGGGGTTGTGCGTGCAGGGCGTGCCGTTGCTGTGATCAACGACGAAAAACGGCACATCATCGGCGCGCGGCATGCAGTAATCCATGTAGCTGGCCGACAAAAGCTGGCCGTCCGCGTCATAAACACAATTCTCCATCAGCGCCTGACCAATCCCTTGGGTCAGTCCGCCATGCACCTGCCCGTCCACGATCATCGGGTTAACCACATTGCCAAAATCATCCGCGGTGGTGAATTTCTGGATCGTCACCTTGCCGGTTTCGGGATCAACCTCAACCTCGCAGGCATAGGCGCCGGCCGGATAGGTAAAGTTGTTCGGATCGTAGAACGCGGTCTCCTCCAGCCCCGGTTCGACCTCGTCCAGCGGGTAGTTGTGCGGAACGTAAGCCGCCAGCGTCACGTCGCCCCATGCCAGCGATTTATCAGTGCCCGCGACGGTGAACTTGCCGTCCTTCAACTCGATATCACCGTCAGACGCCTCCATGATATGGGCCGCGATCTTCTTGGCCTTGGCGATGATCTTCTCGGTGGCGCGCACCATGGCGCTGCCGCCGACGGCGATGGAGCGTGAGCCGTAGGTGCCCATCCCCATCGGGGTGTTGGCGGTGTCGCCATGTACGATCTCGATCATGTTTGCGTTGATACCGATCATGTCGGCCACCACCTGCGGGAACACCGTTTCATGCCCCTGCCCGTGGCTGTGGCTGCCGGTCATCACGACAATTCCGCCAGTGGCGTTCACACGCACTGTGGCACTTTCATACAGGCCCGCGCGGGCGCCCAGCTGGCCGACAAGGTTCGACGGCGCGATGCCGCAAGCCTCGATAAAGCAGTTGACGCCAAGACCGCGCAGCTTGCCCCGCGCTTCGCTTTCCTTGCGGCGCGCGGCGAACCCGCCCAGATCAGCCTTTGCTTCAAGTTTGTCGATCAAGCGGTTGAAATCGCCGGAATCATATTCGACCGCCACCGGCGTCTGATAGGGAAACTCGGTGATGAAATTCTGCTTGCGCAGCGCGATGGGATCGACGCCCAGCTCGCGTGCGGCCTTGTCGATGACCCGCTCCAGCTGATAGGTCGCCTCGGGTCGACCGGCGCCGCGATAGGCGTCGACGGGGATGGTGTTGGTGAACACCGCGCGCACATTCACGTAGACCAGCGGCGTCTTGTAATTTCCGGCCATCAGCGTGCCGTGCAGCCATGTCGGGATCGACGGCGCGAAGGTGCTGAGATACGCGCCCATATTCGCCAGCGTATCGGTGCGCACGGCGGTAAAGTTGTTGTCCTTGTCCAGCGCCAGTTCGATCTTGGTCACGTGATCGCGTGCCTGCGCGTCGCTCAGGAACGCCTCGGAGCGGGTGCAGGTCCATTTGACGGGCCGGTTCAATGCCTTGGCGGCATAGGTGCAGAACGCCTCTTCGGCGTAATGATAGATTTTCGAGCCGAAGCCGCCGCCGACATCGGGTGCCACGACACGCAGCTTGTGCTCGGGGATATTCAGCACGAAGGCGCCCATCAACAGGCGGATCACATGCGGGTTCTGCGACGTTGTGTAGAGCGTCGAGTCGCCCGTTCCCCGATTGTAATCGCCAATGGCGACGCGCGGCTCTATCGCGTTTGGCACCAGCCGGTTGTTGATCAATTCGACCGTGGTGACATGCGCCGCGTTCTTGATCGCGTCATCCACCGCCTGCTTGTTCTCCTCGACGAACCCCCAGTCAAAGCACAGGTTGCTGGTCAGCTCGTCATGCACCTTGGTCGCGCCGTCCTCCAGCGCGGCGCGCATGTCGACAACGGCGGGCAGTTCCTCGATATCCACCCCAATCGCCTCGGCGGCATCGCGCGCTTGGTTCAGCGTCTCCGCGACAATCGCAGCGATCGGGTCACCGACATGGCGCACATGGGTTTCGCACAGTACCGGGTGGCGCGGTTCCTGCATGGGCTGGCCGAAACGGTCCGTGACCTGCCAGCCGCACGGGATGGAGCCGGACGATTTGAAATCCTCGCCCGTAAAGATGCGCAGAACGCCGGGCATTTTTTCAGCCTCGGACAGGTCCAGACCGGTGATTTTACCGTGGGCGATATCCGAGCGCAGGAAATGCACATAGGCCTGCCCACGCAGATTGATGTCGTCGGTGTAATTGCCGGTGCCAGAGAGAAAGCGGACGTCTTCGCGCCGCTTGGGGCTGGCGCCGATTCCGCCATTACCGGGTGCATTATCCTTGGGCATCTTGGGTCTCCCTGATGTGGCTATCGGTGGGCTGGCTTATTCGGCGGCGATGCCGCCCGGAATACCGGTCACATCCTGACCGCTGGCCGCCAGGATCGATTTGACGATATTATGATAGCCGGTGCAGCGGCAGATATTACCCTGAAGGTAACGGCGCACTTCCATTTCGGTCGGCTTTGGGTTGTCTTTCAGCAAGGCTGCCGCGCTCATGACCATGCCGGGGGTACAGAACCCGCATTGCAAGCCGTGATAATCCTGAAACGCCTGCTGGATGGTGTTCAGCGTGCCGTCGGGCGCTGCCTGCCCTTCGATTGTGTCGACTGTGGCGCCCTCGGCCTCGACGGCGAACATGGTGCAGGATTTGACCGCCTTGCCGTCCACATGCACGGTGCAGGCGCCGCATTGGCTGGTATCGCAGCCGACATGCGTGCCGGTCAGGCCGAGGGTTTCCCGCAGGAATTCGACCAGAAGCGTGCGGCCCTCGATGTCGCCGCGCGCAGGTTTGCCGTTCACGATCATGCTGACTTCGGACATGGGCGCCTCCCTCAAGTGCCGGTGCAAGTATCACTGTCTGGGACAGAGTTAAGCACGCCATAGGCAACTTGAGAAGCCTGTTTTTAAGCCGAATTCTTGCCGCGGCGCGGCATCGGGCGGCTGGGGATCTCTTTCAGCAGGCCGCCGACACCCATTCCGGCGATGTCCTCGGCGCTGACATCGATGCCGCACAGGATGCGCGCCAGCACCCAGTCGGCCCCATTGAGGCTGGGCGAACGCGCGCAGCCCGGCAGGCCGATCACCGGGCGTGCGTTCAGATGGCCCAGAAACAGCAGATTGCCCGGATCGACCGGCATGCCGAAGCGCGTGACATACCCCCCAGCCTGCCGCAGCGCCGCGGGGCCGGTGTCGTCGGTGTCCGAGGTGGCCGAGGCGGTCAGGATCAGCACCAGATCGCCCTGCGCAGTTCGTAGCGCGGCGGCGACGGCAGCCGTTTCGTGCGGGACATGGACGATTTCGCTCAGGTCTGCCTCCAGCGCCTCCAGCCGCGCGGCGATGGCGCGCACGCCCTTGTCACTGGCGCCGACGTCGGTTTCTGTGATGATCAGGCTGACGTGGCGCAGCTTTGGCGCGACCAGCCTCACGGCGGCCTGCGCGGCATGACAGGCGGCGACGATAGCAGCCTCGGGTACGGCGTAGGAGATGATCTTGACCGTGGCGATCAATTCATTCGGGCGCATCTGGTGCAGGTCCGGCACCGTGGCGACGGTTATCATCGCATGGACCGCGTTTGCCGCGTGGATCGCGGGGACGTCCAGCTGGACGACGCCCGGCCCCTCGGCGATAAGGTTGACCCGTCCCGTGCCCGGCGCGCCCAGACGGATCCCCTCGGCCCCCTCGGCCAGCGCCTCGGCCAAGCGCTGCGCGGCGGCATCCTCGCCCACATCGCCCGGCTCCAGCCGTGCGACGATGATCTCGGTCAGCCCGGCGGCGTGCAGTTGATCCAGATGGCTGCGCTCCAGCACCAGCCCCTTGCGCATGCGCCCGCCCGGCACGCCGACGGAATGGGCAAGGATCGCGCCCTTCGCCTCGGCCAGTGGAACGGGTCCGAACCTCATGTTCCCCTCCTCAGCACTTGCGTCATCTGTGCAAGGATGCTTAGCGCAATTTCCGCCGGGCCGGCGGCGCCGATATCAAGGCCGATGGGGCCATGAATACGCGCCAGATCGGCGTCTGAAAATCCGGCCGCACGCATCCTCTCCAGCCGCTTGGCATGGGTGCGGGTCGAGCCCAGCGCGCCGATATAAAACACATCGCCGCGCAGCGCCTCGCTCAGGGCCGGATCGTCAAGCTTGGGGTCGTGCGTCAGCAGCACCAGCGCCGTGCGGGCATCCAGCCCCAGCGCGCGCACCGCGTCATCGGGCCAGTCGTCCAGCAGCACCTCCCCCGGAAACCGTGCATCCGAGGCAAACGCGGCGCGCGGGTCGATGATCACAGGATCATACCCGACAACCCGCGCCAGCGGCACCAGCGCCTGCGCGATGTGCACCGCGCCCACGACGATCAGGCGCAGGGGCGGGTTGTGAATGGCTACAAACGTCTCGCCATCGACCTCAAACCCCGAACGATCCATGCGAAAGCGGTCTTCATGGCCGCTTGTCTCCAGCCTTGGCACCGCGCCCGGTGCTGTCACCAGCGCGGCAGGACGGCGGGCAGTGCGTGCCGCGACGAGCGTCTCCAGCACATCCGCCGACAGCGCAGACCCAACAGGCTGCACCAGCACTCGAATCGTGCCACCGCAGGCCAGCCCGACGGCAAAGGCATCGCCATCGCTGACGCCGTATTCCAGCATCCGGGGGGCGCCATCCGCAATCGCCTCCTGCGCTTCGGCCACGACCGCGCCTTCTACGCAGCCGCCAGAAACGGACCCGGCCATATCGCCGCCGCGGGATACCGCCAGCATCGCACCCACGCGGCGTGGCGCGCTGCCCCATGTCTGCACAACCGTGGCCAGCGCGGCGCCCTGCCCTGATTGATGCCAGCCCAGCGCAATGCGCGGAATATCGGCGATCTCAGACATGAATATACCCTCCGCCAACAGTATGAGGCGGAGGGCCGTAACACTCAATCCAAATCACGCCCTGATGTCGCTGGGCGCCTCCGGCTTATCTGCCGCCGCGCAGCAGCGGCGTGATGTTGCGCACCGCACCGCGGCGGTTGCCGCGAATATCGCCGGTTTGCTTTATCCGCAGATCCGCCTCGCCATAGCCCTGCACGATCATGTTCGACGGCGGCACGTCGAAATACTCGGTCAGTGCCAGCGCGACGGATTCCGCCCGGCGATCGGACAGCGCGAGGTTGTAGCTGGCATCGCCCACTGTGTCGGTATGCCCTTCGATCAGGAACACCTGCGCGGGGTCATCCTCGATCGCGCGGCGCATGGCCTTGCCCAGATCCGACAGATCCTGCGCCTCGCCCGCGTCGATCACAGCCGAGCCGGTGCGGAAGTTGATCGCATCCAGCGCAATCACAGGCACCAGCTTGCGCACCGCGTCAATCCGGCGGATCTGGTTGAGCGAATAGCTCCGGTCCGGCAGCGCCTCGTTCTTGGCGCTGAGCGCGGCGCGCAGGCCATCGGCATCCGCCGTGCTGTAGTCATAATCGCTCTGACTGGCAGGCCGCAGATTGCTGACATCGACCCGCTCGAAACTGCGCGTATCGTCGAACAGTTCCACTTCCTGCCCGTTCGGCAGGATGCGCGTGCGGCGCAGAACACGGCCATCGGCGGCACGAATGGTCACGGTCGAGGAATTGTCGCGCGCGACAACCTCGGTCCGGGTGGAGCCATCGCTGTAGGTCTGCGTCGCCACGTTACTGCCGGGCTGGCGCAGCAGCGTATCGTCATCCTTGATGATGCGATACTGACCGTTCGGGTCGCGCACAACCGCGCGGTCGCCGGTGTTTGAGACGACCTCGCCGCCATTGTCCAGCATCTTGCCAATCGCATAGGCGCCAAGCCCCGCTGCGGCGACGATACCGACGGCCTTGAGCAGTTCGTTATCCTTTTTCTTGGCGGCCGGAGCGGCTGTTTGCTGGCCGCTGGCGGTGGTCTGGAACTCTTCGTTGGATGCACGCGCCTGATCTTCGGTCACAATGCCTTCCTGAGTTTCAACCACCTCGCCCTCGCCGCTGGCCGCAGCTGCAACAGGTGCGTCGCCTGATTCCTCGGCCAGTGCGTCTGCCTGCGCCTCGGCGCTCACTTCCGGCGCTTCGGCGGTATCGGTGGCGGCTGCCGGGTCGGTAGAAGCTGCGTCAGTAGCGCTCTCATCCGCCTCGGTGATCCCCAGGATTGCATTGCCAAGGTCGGTCTGATTTGCAGGCTCTGCGGTGGTTGCGTCCTCGGCATTTGTAGGATCTGCAGCCTCGTCGGCTGCACCATCAGCCGCTGCGGCGTCCTGCGCTGCCTGCTCCTCTGCCGCAGCTGTCGCGGCGTCTTCTGCCTGCTGAGCAGCCTCGGCCGCTGCATCATCCGCGGCCTGCGCCTCGGCAGCTGCCTGCGCTTCTGCGTCTGCTTCTGCTGCGGCCTCGGCCGCTTCGGCGTTTGCTTCCGCGGCAGCTTCTGCAGCTATGTCGTCTGCCTCAGCCGCGGCGGCGGCCTCCGCTGCTGCGGCATCCGCTTCAGCTTCGGCCTCTGCTGCTGCCGCTACTGCATCTGCCTGGGCTCCGGCTTCCGCCTCTGCGGCGGCCTCAGTCGCTGCGGCGTCTGCCTCAGCGGCTGCCTGCGCGGCTGCGGCGGCCTCGGCGGCGGCGGCATCTGCTTCGGCTTCGGTCTGCGCCGCTTCCGCTTCTGCTTCGGCGGCTTCAATGTCTGCGGCGGTTTGTTCTGCGGCGGCGTCGGCGGCTTGCTGCGCTGCCTCAGCCTCCTCGGCTGCGACATTTGCCGCGTCCTCTACCGCGCCCTCAAGAGCGTCGATTACGGTCTCTTCCTGCACGGCGTCCGTGTCATTCTGTGCAATGCGCAACATTTGCGGAGCGGCGTCCATGGGACGCTGGGTCTCAGGCGCGATTGATCCGTACGCGGCGCCCGGGAGGGGCGCGGCGGCATTAAGTACCAAGGCCAGTGCTGTCGTGGATGTAAGCCAGTTGCGACGCATGTAAATTCTCCTGTGTCAGACCATATTGAGTACGCAAGGCAAGCGTGCAGCCGCCCGCGACACCCGGATTATTGACGCCACAACGCGCCACCATCGTGATTGTTCCGCAGGCCATGCTAATTCGGCTGAATTTCGCGCGCGGCCATCAGACGCGTTTTCTCTCCTGCCTGCGGCGGAGCGGCAAATGCAGTGGCCAGATCCTCGATTGACGCAACAGAGTGGCAGGCCAGCAGGCTGTCGACATACGGCAGCATCGCGGCGATGCCCTGCGCGCGCGGAGCAAAACCATCCCATCGCAGAAGTGGGTTCAGCCAGATCAGCCGCCGTGCGGTCAGTTGCAGGCGCTGCATCTGCGCCGCCAGATATTCAGGCGCGCCCCGGTCCAGACCATCAGTGATCAGGAGGACGACGGCGCCCTGCCCCAGCACCCGGCGCGACCAGTCGCGGTTGAACGCGGAAATGCAGTCGCCGATGCGCGTGCCGCCCTCCCAATCCTGCACCTCGCGCCCGGCGGCGGCCAGGGCGGCGTCGACATCGCGCGTATCCAGATGCCGGGTGATGTTGCTCAGGCGCGTGCCAAAGGTGAACGCATGCACCCGGCCCCAGCCCCCTGCGCGGCCTTCGCCGCGGCTGTTGGCAACGGCATGGACGAAATGCAGTACCATGCGGCTGTATTGGCTCATCGAGCCGGAAATGTCGCACAGCACCACCAAGTCGGGAGCGCGGCTACGATGCGCGCGGCGCGCCAACTGTGTGATCTCGCCGCCCCGGCGCATGGCAAGCCGCATGGTGGCCCGCGCGTCGATCAGCCGACCGTGCGCGTCGGGCGTCATGCGCCGCGAGAGCATGGGCGGCACCGGCAACGTAAGGCGGGCCAGCATCCGCTTGGCCTGCGCGATCTCGTCGGTGCCCATCTGCTCGAAATCGAGGCTGCGCAGGCGTTCGCGCGCTGACGCCGTGGCGCTGGCGTCGATCTCCAGCAGGCTGTCTTCGTCTTCGACCTCGGGCAGTTCAGGCATCGGAGCCTGCGCGCCGTCCAGCAGCGCCTCGGCCGCGCGTTTTTCGGCCGGCTTGGCGGGTGGGCTTTCGTTCAGGCCGCGCATGGCGGGCAGAAGCATTGCCATCATGTGCTCCAGAAACCGCGGATCGCGCCAATAGAGCCGGAAAACCTGAGCAAACACCGCGCGGTGTTCGGGACGGGTGACGCAAAGCGCATGCAGCGTCCAGTAAAAATCGCGCTTGGAGGAAAAGCCGACAGCGGCCACGGCGCGCACGGCGTCAAGCATCCGGCCCGGCCCTACCGGCAGACCGGCCCGGCGCAGGGCGCGGATGAAATGGGTGATGTTCTGCGCCAGTTTCGGATTGTCCGGCAGATTGATGTCGGGATATTCTTGCATATGGTGCGCCGGGGGTTCTACCCCCGGACCCCCGAAGTATTTATGGAACATTGAAAGGTCATGTCGGCGGCAGCGCGGCACGGGCCTGATCGAGGATGCGGGCAGCCTCGCTGCCCTGCATTTTCGCGATATCGTCCTGATATTTCAGCAAGGCGCCCAGCGTATCTGCCACCACCTGCGGGCTGAGCGCGACGGCATCCAGCGCCAGCAGGCATTTGGCCCAGTCGATGGTTTCCGCAACGCCGGGTTTCTTGAACAGATCCTCGGTGCGCAGGGCCTGCACGAACGCAACAACCTCGCGGCTGAGCGCTTCGGACAGTTCGGGCGCGCGGGCGGCGAGAATCTCGGCCTCGCGGTCAAAATCGGGGTAGTCGACCCATGCATAGAGGCAGCGGCGTTTTAGCGCGTCATGCACTTCGCGGGTGCGGTTTGAGGTCAGGATGACGATGGGCGGCTCGGGCGCCTTGATTGTGCCCAGTTCGGGGATGGTGACCTGAAAATCGCTGAGCGCTTCCAGCAAGAACGCCTCGAATGGGGCGTCTGTGCGATCTATCTCGTCGATCAGCAGCACCGGCGCGCCGCCGGGCTGGGGCCGCATGGCTTGCAGCAAAGGCCGCTCAATCAGGAACTTCTCGGTGAAAAGGTGGTCGGTGAGGGCAGCGGTATCAGCGTTCCCGCCAGCCTCGGCGGCGCGCAGGGCGATCATCTGGGCGGCGAAGTTCCATTCGTAAACCGCCGTTGAGGCATCCAGCCCCTCGTAGCATTGCAGCCGGATCAGGCGGCGGCCCAGCGCGGTGGCGACAGCCTTGGCGATCTCGGTCTTGCCAGTGCCGGCCTCACCCTCCAGAAACAGGGGGCGCCCCAGCTGCAAGGACAGGAACAGCGCCGTGGCCAGCGCGCGCCCGCAGACATATCCCTGCCCGGCCAGCATCTGTTGCACGTCGTCGATATTTGCCGGGTGCGTCATCAAATCGCCTCGTTTTTCTGCTCTGCCGGGTGCATCCTGTGATGCTTCTCTCAGGCTGTCCAGCAAACCGCACGAATTTTCCAAAGTTTTGCCTGAATTGCCAGATATCAATCAGCGTGTCGCGGCCCGATCTGTGCCGCACGAATCATTCGAGGACCATGATCATGCAGGACGCCTCCAGTACCATTGACATGCCGCTCTCCAAACTGTCCGGGCGGGAGGCATGGCTGGACAAGGCAGAAGAGGTCGCGGGTGAGGACGGCTATGTTGAGCGTCTGGGCGGACGCCATGCGGCCATATTTATCGAGGACAAGCCGATACTTCTGGTCACGTTTGAGACGCATCAAGGCATTGAGGCGCTGTCGCCCAATGCCCAGCCGCTGGGCTGGGAGATGGCGCGCGCGCTGGGCTGGTCGCATCTGTGCCTGGTGTCGGACGGGGATACTTGGTTCCGCGATCCGGCAGTTTACGGCTATTTCGACCGGCTGATCGATGATGGATTCTTTGAGGATTTCGAGCAGGTGATATTCTACGGCGCAGGCCCCTGCGGCTATGCCGCCGCCGCATTTTCGGTCGCGGCACCCGGCGCCAAGGTTGTGGCGCTGTCGCCGCAGGCAAGCCTAGACCCGCGCGTGGCCGAATGGGACGACCGTTACCGCCACATGCGGCGCACGTCGTTTTCCGATCGCTACGGATATGCGCCTGACATGCTGGATGCGGCAGCCGAAGCATATATCCTCTACGATCCCGAAAACGATCTGGACGCGATGCATGCCGCGCTGTTCACGCGCCCAAACGTCACGCTGTTTCGCATGCGCTATATGGGGCCTCAACTGGAGGCGGGCCTGATACGGCTCCAAATCCTGTTTCGCATCCTCGCGCAGCTCAGCGCCGGCAAATTGGACCGCGTTGCGCTGGCCGCTCTTTATCGGGCGCGGCGGAATGACGGCGGCTATCAGTTTACGCTGTTGCAAAAGCTGACTGCAGAGGCGCGGCCCTACCTGACCGTCCTGCTGGCGCGCAGTGTTCTGGAACAACGCAACGCGCGCCCCTTTCGCAAGGCACTGGAAGCCGCCTACAAAAGCGCCGAACTGGAAGGCACGCCTTTACCGCCGCGCACGCCAAAGGACGCAGACGACTGAGCCGATCCCACTGGCGCGGCGCGCGGCAATCAGGTAAAGCGCCCGCATGACACAACTGACTCTCCGCACCCCCGATGACTGGCACCTTCATCTGCGCGACGGCGCCATGCTGCGCGCCGTTCTGCCCTGGACAGCCGCGCATTTCGCACGCGCCATCATCATGCCAAACCTCGTGCCCCCCGTAGTCACCGGCGCCGACGCTGCCGCTTATCGCGCTCGCATAGTGGACGCCCTGCCCGAGGGCAGCGATTTCACGCCGCTGATGACGCTCTACCTGACCGAGGACACCGACCCCGATGACGTGGCCGCGGCGCATGCGGCAAACCTGATCCATGCCGTCAAACTCTACCCGGCGGGCGCCACCACCAATTCCGCCAGCGGCGTCGCCGATTTCACCCGCGTTCAAGGCGTGCTGGAGCGAATGGCCGAAATTGGCCTGCCGCTGTGCGTCCACGGCGAAGTCACTGACCCCGCCGTCGATATCTTTGACCGCGAGGCGGTGTTCATCGACCGCGTGCTTGATCCGCTGCGCCGCCGTGTACCCGGCCTCAAGGTCGTGATGGAGCATATCACGACGTCTCAGGGCGTGAATTACGTCAAGGCGCACGATACCGGCCTTGGCGGCACGATCACCACGCACCACCTGGTGATCAACCGAAATCACATCCTGGCGGGGGGCATCCGCCCGCATTACTACTGCCTGCCCGTGGCAAAACGCGAAGAGCACCGTCTGCCGCCACCTCTGGCGATGCGCGCTTCTTCCTAGGCACCGACAGCGCGCCGCATACCGATCCGGCAAAACTTCAGCCCTGCGGCTGTGCCGGCTGCTTCGAACACCATGCCGATCCTCGCCCATATTTTCGAAGCAGACGGCGCGCTGAACCAGCTGGAGGCTTTCACCTCGCTGAACGGCCCTGCTTTCTACGGCCTGCCGCCGAACGAGGGCACGATAACACTGACCAAAGGCGCGTCCGACCAGCTCACCCATATCCAGACAGACGATGGCCCCGTCACCATCTTCGATCCCGGCTTCACACCCGAATGGCACGTGACCGCCCGTTCTTCTTGCTAAAAATATCCTCGCCGAAGGCGAAACAACTCCAGCCCGCCGCCACAAGGACCGCCCGCATGATTCCCAGCTCCTACCCTCCCGCCGACGAAATCGCCCGCCTGACCGCGCGCATGCTGCTGGAAATCGGCGCCGTCCATTTCAACGCCGAAACGCCCTATATCTACTCCTCCGGCCGGCCCGGCCCCACCTATATCGACTGCCGCAAGCTGGTCTCCTACCCGCGCATCCGCAGCACGCTGATGGATTTTCTCGCCGTTACCGTCATGCGCAACGCCGGGCTGGAGGCGTTCGACAACATCGCCGGTGGCGAGACGGCCGGCATCCCCTTCGCCGCCCTGATGGCCGAGCGGATGGCACTGCCGATGACCTATGTGCGCAAGAAGCCCAAGGGGCATGGCCGCGGCGCCCGGATTGAGGGCGTGATGACCGAGGGCCAGCGCGTGCTTCTGGTCGAGGATCTGACCACAGATGGCGGCTCGAAAATCGGCTTCGTCGATGCGATTCGTGAAACCGGGGCAAGCTGCGCGCATACCGCTGTCATCTTCTACTACGGCATTTTCCCGGACACGATTCAAACGCTGGGCGATCACGGCATCGCCTTGCACCACCTGTGCACATGGTGGGACGTTCTGGCCGAAGCGCGCGCGCAAGGTACCTTCGATGACGCCACCCTGCGCGAGGTCGAGGCGTTTCTGAAAGCACCGCGCGCATGGCAGGACGCCCGCGCTTGAGCGATCCGCGCTTGGCTGTCGCTTAGTCGCAACAACGGCGATCCTTTTTGCAGACCGCAGAAATCGCGCGCGCGGCAATCCGCGCGTTAAAATACCAGATGTTGACGAAGACGCCCTAAAAACCGCAAGATAGAGTGCAATCAGGGCGCGCACAAATCCACCCACAGGTTTATACAATTTGCACCCGCGCCCGGCCTGCGTCTATGACGGCATCGCGAGGCAGCCGGAGAGTGACATGAACGAGATCATC
>RCMY010003186.1_pt1 | contig 14606 bp, 12 predicted proteins | sample 2041341 | NCBI WGS metagenome assembly RCMY01 (sample SAMN09708234, study PRJNA481090) | Marine sediment metagenome, whole genome shotgun sequencing project.
GCCAAGCTCGCCTCGCGAACCGCCAACCATTCACGTCGCTCAACCTTGTTGCTTCCGCCACGAAACGCTCAGAATCATGCTGCCCAGGGACTTCGAGAAACAAAGTGCTCGCCCGCCATGGAACCAACTCCTTGATCCGTGCCGCGTGTTCGGGATCAGTATAAAGCGGCTTTTCGATAAGCAAAGGTAAAGGCCGCGTCGCTGCAATCTCTTCAAACTGCGGCACGTGCATGTGATTAGGAGACACCACCAGCAAACAGTCGATTTCTGGTATCGCCAAAACCTCGGCGATGGATCCTACCAGCTTGGCGTTCGGCGCGATCGCTTTGGCGGCGTCTGCCATGAAACGATCCGGCTCGAAAATCGCCGCGACCCGCGCGCCCGGCAGCAACGCGATGTTGCGCAGGTGTTCCTGCCCCATCATGCCACAGCCAATCACACCGTAATTAATGATACGTTCCATAGAGTTAGCTACCTCATCCGCGCAATGTACCGCGCCACGTTCGGATCAAACCACGTGCGCGAAAATTCTGCGATAGTGCCTTCGTTCGTGCGGCCCCATCGCTCGATAAACCCCGCCGGAGTGCCCGGCGACAAACCAAAGTCGTCCACAGCCCAGCTAGGCACGTCCGCAACACCGATCTGATCCTCGGCCCGCTCTATCCAAAGTCCAAGACGCGTGCGGTAATAAAGGTAAAGGGACTCGAGCAAATCCTCGCGCGTAACGACCTCAGCCCACCCCGCGTCCAACCAAATCTCTTCCAATGCCGCCGGCTGGCCCGACAATCGACGCAAACGCCGAATGCGATGCGCCTCTTTCGAGGTTCCGAACTCTGGCAAATCGTCAGGCTTGGTTAACCGCGCGACATCCAGCAAATCCGCTGTTGGCAAACCACCGCCCTCAACCCGCTCTAGGCGGAAAAACGCATAGACCCCCGCCGCGTCCGCTTTGTGGCGCACGTAATTGCCTGACCCCTGTTTGCGCTCCAGCAGTCCACGCTCGGTCAGGTCGTCCAAAGCTTTCCTCAAGGTGCCCACCGACACATCCAAATCCCCGGCCATATCCCGCTCGGGAGGCAACCGCGCGCCGTCCGCCAATCGCCCGGCGGCAATCTCTCGGATCAGCAATTCAGCGGTCTGGACATACTTCGGAAGAGCAGAAGATTGGGTCAACGTATTGGCCAATTTCGAAATTGATACACTATTGATATATATCAATGCGAATGCTACGCAACATAAAATCACATCTCCGAGAGGATTCGCATGACCGTCGTTCCCGTCACTTCCGCCGATCTCGATGGCGCCGAAGTCAGCTGGTTTTCTGCTTTATGTTCAGATGATTACGCTTATCTCGGCGTGCCGGACGGGGCGCTTAGATCGTCCTGGGAACACTGCCGCGACATCGCCCTTGAGGCCGAGCGCCAAGGGTTTCGCAACATCCTCGCCCCCTCGTCATTCCAGGTTGGACAAGACACGCTAAGCTTCGTCGCAGGCTGCGCGCCGCTGACTGAAAAGATGAATTTCCTCGCCGCAGTGCGGTGCGGAGAAATGCAGCCCATTATGCTTGCGCGCACACTTGCAACGCTTGATCACATGCTCAAAGGGCGGCTCACGATCAACATCATATCGTCAGATTTCCCCGGCGAAGTTGCCGAAAGCAAACTGCGCTACCAACGCTCTCGCGAAGTCGTTGAAATTCTCCGCCAGGCCTGGACACAGGACGAAATTAACTACGAAGGCGAAGTCTACAATTTCAAAAACGTCCCCACTGGCCCCGCCAAACCGTACCAACAAAACGGCGGCCCGCTGATGTACTTTGGCGGTTACTCCCCCGCCGCCCTCGACCTGTGTGGCCAACACTGCGACGTCTACCTCATGTGGCCCGAGCCGAAAGAACAGCTTGCCCAACGCATGAAGGACGTCAACGAAGTCGCTGAAAAATATGGACGAACTTTGGACTACGGTTTGCGCGTCCACATGATCGTGCGCGACACCGAAGCCGAGGCAAAAGAATACGCCGAACATCTCGTCAGCAAACTCGACGACGAATACGGCAAACTGATTCGCGACCGCGCGCACGACTCGATCTCGCTCGGCGTCTCCCACCAAGCCAAAGCCCGCGAACTGGCCGATAAATTCGGCTATGTTGAACCGGGCCTATGGACCGGCGTCGGTCGTGCGCGGTCGGGGTGCGGTGCGGCCCTTGTTGGCTCCACCGATCAGATCTTAACCAAGATCGAAGAGTACCAAAAGATGGGCATCCGCGCCTTCATCTTCTCCGGCTACCCCCACATCGACGAATGCATTCACTTTGGCACCCGCGTCATGCCGGAATTGAAAACCGTCTCCCTGCCCGAAGCTTACGGTCGTGTACCAAGCCAAACCCCCGCCACGCCTTTGGGCGTTGGAGAAAGAACATAATGGACCGCGTTAACCTTAATGAAGACCTCAGCTTCAGCCGCATCGTCTACGGCATGTGGCGACTGGACGAAGCCGATGACACCTCGGCCGCACACATAGAAGCCAAAGTCGAAGCCTGCCTCGAACAAGGCATTACAACCATCGACCAAGCCGACATTTACGGTCTCTACAAATCCGAAGAATTGTTCGGAACAGCGCTGAAATCTTCGTCCCTACGCGATAAGATCGAACTGATTTCCAAGACAGACATCGTGGTCCCCTGCGACGCCTTCCCGAAAGCCCGCGTCAAGCATTATGACACTTCGGCCAAGCACATCACCGCACAGGTCGAGCGCTCGTTGAAGCTTATGCATACAGATCATCTCGACCTCCTCCTGATCCACCGCCAAGACCCTTTCATGGACCACCACGAAACTGGCGAAGTACTTGATGCTCTTGTCGAAAGTGGCAAAGTCCGCGCCGTCGGCGTGTCAAATTTCCGGCCTTGGGATTTCTCGCTTTTACAGTCGGCAATGGATAACGACCTCGTCTGCAACCAAATCGAACTAAGCCTCAACTGCATTGACGCCTTCACCAACGGCGACCTCGCTTTCCTGCAGGAAAACGAGATTGCTCCGATGGCATGGTCGCCCCTTGGTGGCGGTGGCCTGATGACCGGTGACGGCGCTGTGCAGACTATCCTGAAACGTGTTGCCGCCGAAAACGAAACTGATATTGCCGCCGTGGCATCCGCTTGGCTCCTTGCCCATCCCTCCGGCATTTTGCCGGTCATGGGCACGAATAACCTAAGCCGCATCAAAGCCCTCAGCGACGCCACAAAGGTACCTATGGATCGCGAAACTTGGTTCGAATTGTATTCGGCTGCCGTCGGACATGAGGTGCCATGACGACTTTCGCCCCAACACTTGAGACCGCGCGCGACTTTCGCGACGCATTGGGCGCATTCGCAACCGGTGTAACCGTGATCACCTGCGACACCAAAACTGGCCCCCTCGCGATCACCGCCAACAGCTTTGCTTCTTTGTCACTGGACCCTGCCCTTGTGCTTTGGTCACCGGCCAAAATCTCGCGCCGCTTCCCTCCGTTTGAGGCGGCCAAGCATTACGCCATCCATGTTCTAAGCGCCGACCAAGCCGCACTTTGCCAATCTTTTGCACGTGACGGCACCGCATTTGACGGTATCGGGTGGGAAAAAAGCGCTCATGACGTGCCTCTTATTGCCAATTGCCTGGCGCGTTTTGAATGCACTCGACAGGCCATCCACGACGGCGGAGATCACGTGATTATCGTCGGCGAAGTCACCAAAGTAACGACGAACGACGGCGCTCCGCTCGTGTTCTCAAAGGGATCATATGGACGCTTTACAGACGTTGAGTAAGCACCGACAGTACGTCGAAAGACTGGACCCCAAATAGCAAAAATCGGGGCCACAAGGGAGGATAAACGCCATGGCGTTGCTTAAAGGGCTTCTTTGGCCTTTTCAGACGTGGAACGATTACGTTCTGCGCATTGGACAAATGATATCGCTCGTCGCCATCGCCCTGATGGTCCTCGCGATCCTTATCCAGGTCTTTTTTCGCTACGTGCTGAACAACGCCTTGCCATGGCCGGATGAGGCCGCACGTTTCATGATGATGTGGATGATGGGCTTCATGGCGCCGTTGGCCTACCGCCAGGGTGGCTTCGTTGCCATCGACATGCTCGTCGAAGCGCTGCCGAAAACCATCGGCTCGATCCTCAGCTTTATCCTTCTGCTGATTTCCGGCGCGGTCCTGATTATGGCGGTCAAGATCGGCTGGGGCGAGATCACCGGCTTTTCCGGTCGTTTTGCCACCTCGTCACTCTTTGTGCCGGGCAATGGCTCAGGCTTCTGCGAAGCACTTGGTGCCAAAGGCGTCGGCGAAGGGCCATGGTGCCGCGTCCCCCGCTCTTGGATGATGCTTTCGTTCTTCATCGGCGTTTTGTTCCTGTTGATCGTCAACATCGAACTCATCCTCCGTACCCTCATCACGTTCTTCGGCGGCGAGGTCAAAGACCTCAGCTCGGCCGACGGCCCAATCGCGGAGTAACTCATCATGCTTATCTGGTTCCTCCCCGTTTTCCTTATCTTCCTCATGATCGGTCTTCCGGTGTTCTTCGGCCTGCTTGCCGCACCGGGCATCTTGCTGTTCCTCTCCGCTTCGGCGGAAGGTGCAGCCGACCCGACCAAGGAACTCACCCTTCTTTATCGCAACGTCTACAATGGCATGGACAGCTTCCCGCTTATGGCGATCCCGTTCTTCATGCTGGCGGGCGAGCTGATGAACAAAGGCGGCATCACCGAGCGTCTTGTGGAATTCTCACAAGCTCTCATGGGCCACCTGCGCGGCGGCCTCGCCCACGTCAACATCCTGTCCTCGATGCTGTTTGCGGGCCTCTCCGGCTCTGCCGTCGCCGACACATCGGCCCTCGGGTCCATGCTGATCCCGGCAATGGAGAAACAAGGCTACACCCGCCGTTTCGCCGCCGCCATCACAGCGGCCTCGTCGGTCATCGGCCCGATCATCCCGCCGTCCGGTATTATGATCATCTACGCTTATGTCATGGGCGAAAGTGTCGCGGCCCTGTTCCTTGCAGGCATCGTCCCCGGCATCATGATTGGCCTTGGCCTGATGGGTGTCGTGCGGCTGATGGCCAATAAATACGACCTGCCAAAGGCCGAGCGCATCGTCAAAAAGGGCATGACCCTGTCGACCCGCGAATATTGGGTCAGCTTCGTTCTTCTGCGCCTGAACATCGGCTGGCTGATCTTCGCCCTGTTCCGCGGGACAACCGGCATTGCAGGTGGTGAAGACCCCTCCTCAATCGTGGTCCTCGTCACCTTCCTCGTCGCAGTTCTTGCCGCCCACGCCCTGTTGATGAACATGCGCGGCCGCATCCACAGCGACTTCCGCATGGTCACCAAACGCGCGGTCGTGCCACTGCAGACACCGATCCTGATCTTGGGCGGCATCCTTTTGGGCGTCTTCACACCGACCGAAGCCGCCGCCGTCGCCGTGTTCTACGCGATTGTGGTCGCCTTCTTCGTGCTGAAGACAATGACGCTGAAAGACCTGCCAGCAGTGCTGAGCCGCTCGTCCATGACGTCCGCCGTGGTGCTTCTTCTCGTCGGCGGCGCGATGGCGTTCAAAACCGTGGTCTCGCTTTCGTATGCACCGCAAATCCTCGCGGACTACATCCTAAGCCTGTCGGATAACCCGCTGGTCCTGCTGTTCCTGATCAACATCCTTTTGTTCATCGTCGGCATGTTCCTCGACGCGGGCCCTGCGATCATCATCCTCGGCCCCATCTTGGGTCCGATCTTCGTCGATCTCGGCGTGCATCCTGTGCACTTTGCGATCATCATGTCGGTGAACCTCACCGTCGGGTTGGCAACCCCGCCAATGGGACTGGTCCTCTTTGTCGCCTCATCTGTATCGGGCGAAAAAGTTCAGACCATCGCAAAAGCCATCATGCCATTCCTCGCCGTCGAGGTGTTCGTGATCTTCCTGATCACCTACATCCCGGCCATTTCCATGACGATCCCAAGATTGACTGGGTTCGTTCAATGACCAAAGCAACCTACAGGGAGTTACCAATGCTAAAAGGTCTCACTACGGCAGCACTTGCCGCCACTATGATCGCCGGATCGGCGTTCATGGCCAATGCTGCGGATTTCACAATCCGCGCAACAGCCAACTCAAACGAAAATGACGAAGACTATGACGGCCTCGTGGTCTTCAAAAACTTCGTCGAGCAAGCCTCGAACGGCGCCATCGAAGTCGAGATGTTTATCGGCACACAACTTTGCTCGAACGGCGCCGAGTGCCTTCAGGGCGTGGCTGATGGCAACATCGACGTTTACATCTCAACCTCGGGCGGTGCTTCCGGCATCTTCCCATTCGTTCAGGTGCTTGACCTGCCATACCTCATGGCTGACGACCGGATCGCTGAAGGCGTTTTGGCCAACAACACCGACTTTATGAAGCAAATGAAGTCCATGACGCTTGAAGCCTCCGGCGACATGATCCGCCTGATGACTGTTGGCAACACTGGTGGCTGGCGCAACTTTGCGAACACGCAGCGCCGTGTCGCAATGCCATCCGACATGGAAGGCCTGAAGATCCGCACCGTGGTCGCGGACCTGCCACAAGAGCTTGTGAAAGCCCTTGGTGCGTCGCCAACGCCGATCCCATGGCCTGAGCTGTTCACATCGTTTCAGACGGGCGTTGTGGAAGGATCCAAAAACGGCATCACTGACATCATGGGCATGAAATTCCCAGATGCTGGCCTACAGTACGTCACACTTGACGGTCACGCCTACATGGGCGCGCTGTGGTTCATGAACAACGAAAAGTTCCAGTCCATGCCAGACGGTCTGAAGCGCGTCGTTGTCGACGGCTTTTATGCTTTGCAGCAGGCAACATTTGCCTCGCCAAAGCGTAAGTCGATCGCAGCCTATGCGGAATTCCAGGAAGGCGGCGGCGACCTCTATGTCCCGACCCCAGCCGAGAAAGCCGCATTCGCAGAAGCTGCGACACCTGTCTACGACTGGTTCAAAACCAACGTCGACGGCGGCTCTGAAATCTTTGACGCTCTGACCGGTTCGGTTGCATCCGTTGAAGCCGACATCGACGCCGCACGGTCCGCAGACCTGAACTAAAGGTCTGACACCAAACAAAAAGAAAGGGCGCTCCACTGTAAGCGCCCTTTTTTCGTGCCGCATACTATCACGTGCGGTCACCTCGACGATGCGCCTTGCGCCATGCTCACCAACCCGTCGCTAAACCGTTCCCCACAATCAAAAAAAAAGCCCGCGTTCTTCAACGCGGGCCTTGTCATCAATATCAAGGCAAAGTGACTATGCAGCCATCTTGCCCTTCGGTCCACTGCGCCGATTTTGCTTGCGCCGATTGCCACCGGCGTTGCCACCTGCGTTCCCGCCGGGCTTACCGCCACCGGGCTTACCAAAGCGTCTACCGCCAGGCTTGCCACCAGGCTTACCGCCAGTTTTTTCACCGCGCACGGGTTCTGGCACACGTCCGCCAATCACCGGAATAGTCGCCTTCATGACCTTCTCGATCTGGCGCAATTCCTTCAATTCTTCTGCTGAACAAAACGCCACCGCGCGCCCAGTCATACCGGCCCGCGCCGTGCGCCCGATCCGGTGTACATAGTTGTCCGGCACATTCGGCAGGTCGTAATTGTAAACGTGCCGCACGCCCGGAATATCCAAACCACGCGCCGCGACATCCGTCGCCACCAGCACCCGCAACTCGCCCTCTTTAAAGGCCTTAATCGCGCGATCCCGCTGACCTTGTGATTTGTTGCCGTGGATTGACCCCGCCGAAAAACCAGCTTTCACCAAGGTCTTCATCAACCGCTCAGACCCGTGCTTCGTGCGCGCAAAAACAAGCGCCAACTCGTCACGGTGCTTGTCGATATACTCGATCAACAACTCGGTCTTCGCCGCCTGAGCCACATAATGTAAACCCTGGTCGATCTTCTCAATCGGCTTGCCCGGAGGTGCCGCCTCAACGCGCACCGCATCCGTCAAATATGCATTCGCCAACTCGGCCATCTGCGACGGCATCGTGGCTGAAAATAACATCGTCTGGCGATTAGGCGACAAAAGCGGAGCGATCCGACGCAGCGCATGAATAAAGCCCATGTCCAGCATCTGGTCCGCTTCATCCAGCACCAAAAACTTCGTTGCATCCAAACGGACAGCGCGACGGTCGATCAAGTCGATCAAGCGACCGGGTGTTGCGACCAACAAATCGGTGCCGCGTGCAAGCCGCTGAATTTGAGCGTTGATCGACTGTCCACCGACAACAAGGTTAATCTTCAGATGCGTCCCTTGGGTATAGTCCCGAAGGTTGTCCGAAATCTGCTTGGCCAGCTCGCGCGTCGGCGCAAGGATCAACCCGTGCGCCGATTTCGGCTCTGGGCTAACGCCCAGCTTCATAAGCGTGTGAATAAGCGGCAAACCAAACGCTGCCGTTTTGCCCGTGCCGGTCTGTGCCAGCCCCATCACGTCGCGGCCCTGCATCGCATGCGGGATCGCTTTCTTCTGGATCGGGGTCGGGTCGGTAATCCCCTGCTCGGCGAGTTTCGCCACAAGACGGGGCTGCAGCCCCAACATATCAAAGTCCATAAATCTCTTCACTTCCGGCCGGGCCAAAAGCCCGCGCCACATAAGAATCGCTCCCGCGCCCGGAGTGGGCGGTCGGGTCGCAGTCAGGTTGCGCGCCGCTCTGATCCATGGACCGAAATGCCCTGTCGGATCGTCGTCGCGCCGGACCCCTGCGTGATGTGGGTGCCAAATATGGTATGGATGCGTCGCGCTTTTAGGGCGCCGACTGCTCACGCGGCAGAAGCATCTCGTGACGTGCACATGGGGCCCATGCAGCAATAAGTCAACCGAAATGGAGAAACCAGGATATGCAAAACGCCAAAAGGTGTATAAAAACCGCCCCTTGCGCAGCCGTCTTGAAGCATTAGTAAAACCCTACCACAGCGAACGGCTGCACCGACGTAATACCGACGTTGCACCGACGTTGTACCGACGTTGTACCGACATGGAAAATTGTTTATTTTCATGGCCTTAAATTAATTCTCTCGATGCAACACACTGCCCATGTCGCACCTCCCCGCAAGGCTTCATCAACCTGTTCAGTGCGCAGTATTAACCTTACCGCTTTAGCGAAACGGGTACATCCACGGTTTATAATCGTTAATCAGCACCTCGGCCCGATCAATCTCAGCGCGCGACATCTTTTTTTGTACATCTTCCAATGAGATAGCGGCATCCGGATCGCCGCCAATGGTACTCAAACCATACCACAAATAGGCCCGCACAAGGTCCGGCGCGGCTATCCCAATCCCCAACTCATAGTACCATCCAAGCCCTGATTGCGCCCCCGGATGACCTTTCAATGAGGCCCGCAAATACCACTCGAACGCCCGCTCAGGATCCTTCTCAACCCCAAGCCCCAACGCAAACATAACGCCAATCAATTCCTCCGCATCCGCATTCCCCGACCGCGCCGCAGGCAGAAATTCTTCCATAGCTTCAGCGAATTGACCGCTTTCCATCAAATCGCGCGCAACTTCAATTTCTGCGTAAACAGGGCTTGCGAGCGCCAGCATTGCTGCCAAAATCACGCCATGACTCGCCTGTTTCATATACTTGCCCTTTGCATCGCGTTTCCGGCCGGTGCAGCCGACCTGCCAAGACCGCTAAGCGACGATGATTTCATCGCTTTTGATCCCGAGCAGGCCAAAATCGGCCAGCTTCTATTCTATGACAAGATCTTGTCGGGCAACAGAAATATCTCCTGCGGCACCTGCCACCACCACGACCTCGGCGGGACCGACGGCCTAAGCCTCGGCATCGGCGAAGGCGGCGAAGGCTTGGGGCCAAAGCGCCTCGCAGGCGAAGGCCCAACCCGCATCCAAAAGCGCATACCACGCAACGCTCCCGGTCTTTGGAATCTCGGAGCCAAAGACATCAACGTCCTTTTCCACGATGGCCGACTTTCGATTTCTGACGTCTTTTCAAACGGTTTCAACTCACCGGCCGAGGAATGGTTGCCCAAAGGCCTCGACAGCCTCCTCGCCGCCCAAGCCCTCTTCCCCCTAACGGCACGATTCGAGATGGCAGGTGCGCCAGAAGAGAATGAAGTCGGCGGTGCCATAAACGACCGGATCGACAACGCTTGGCCCATAATTGCCAAGGCCGTGCGCGCCAACCCGGACTACGGGTTAATGTTCATTAAAGCTAACGACCATATAAAGACCGCCGAGGACGTCACCATCGTCGATATTGCGAACGCTTTGGGGGCGTTCATGGGCCGCGAATGGAAAAACTACGACAGCCCCTTTGACGCATATCTAACAGGCGACACGGAAGCACTTTCAGACAAAGCCAAGCGAGGCCTAGACCTGTTTTACGGCGATGCGGGATGTTCGGTATGTCATTCCGGGCCGCTTCTGTCAGACCAGAAATTCCACGCCCTTGCCCTGCCCGCCTTTGGTCCCGGTAAAACACGGCGCTTTGACCCTCAACCCCGCGACGTTGGCCGCATGGGCGAAAGCAACCGCTTGGAAGACGCCTATCGCTTCCGCACACCAATGCTAAGAAATGTCGCCTTAACAGCACCTTACGGGCACAACGGAGCTTATCCGACGCTCGAAGGCATTGTCCGACATCACATGGACCCACTGGCAGCACTCGCGCTCTGGGGCCGTGACCAAGCCAAACTCCCCGACGCATCTTGGCTTGAACAGGCCGATTTCATCGTCCAATCTGATAGCCGCGAGATCGCCCGTCAGTCACGCCATCTAGACATAACACCCCGCCCAGTCAGCGATGCAGAAGTCGAAGACATCGTCGCTTTTTTGCAAAGCCTTACCGGCAAAACCGCCACGGACCGCCCCCTTGGTAGACCGCTGACTGTGCCATCTGGTCTCACCATTGATTGACCCCCTGTTCCCGAACTCTAAGCGGGATAGGTATGGTTAATGGTTTTGTCAGTCACAGATGTTGAAAAACGCTTCGGCGACGTCGAAATCCTTAACGGCGTGTCGCTATCGCTCGCCACTGGCGAAGCCGTCGCTTTGACCGGCGAAAGCGGGTCCGGCAAGTCGACGCTCCTGCATATCATTGCCGGTCTTGAACCCGCTGACGCTGGTGAAATCACAATTGACAACAAACCGTTATCTAGCCTGAACGATGCTGGTCGAGCGAAGATGCGGCGCGAAAATGTCGGCATTATTTTTCAACAATTCAATCTAATACCGTCGTTAACTGTATCTCAGAACCTCGCTTTCCAAGCACGCCTCACCAACCGGGACGTGGACATCTCACAGCTTGCGGAAACGCTCGGCCTCACGGATCACTTGTCGAAATACCCCGAACACCTCTCGGGCGGTCAACAACAACGCGTCGCAATTGGGCGCGCCATTGCCGCGTCACCGAAATTGATCCTTGCAGACGAACCCACTGGTAACCTTGATGAAACAACCGGTAACTCTGTTTTCGATCTTCTTCTTTCCACCGCGCGAGACAACAAAGCGGCTCTACTTGTGGTGACGCATTCCGATCGCCTCGCCGCCCGTGCAGACCGTCGTCTTCATCTAAGCCACGGCCAATTCACCCCATGACCGGCGTCGTTCTCACCGCACTATTGTCGCACTGGCGCCGGCGACCGTTCCAGTTATTGACACTAATTGTAGGTCTGGCGCTCGCCACCGCGCTCTGGTCCGGCGTTCAGGCCATAAATGCCGAAGCCCGAAAAAGTTATGACGACGCATCAAGCATCCTAGGCGCGGGACCCGTTCTGGTAAGCAACGACAACGCCCCGATTTCCATCGCCACTTTTGTTAAGTTGCGCCAAAACGGTTGGCTCGTTAGCCCTGTCGTTGACGGATGGATTGCGGTCGAAGGTGGGCGGGTGCGCATCTTGGGAATAGACCCATTGACCATGGCGCGCTCAAATTCCGCCGTGGCTGCGATCAGCGAAGTGGATATCTCCGAGTTTTTGGGCGAGGACGGACTTATACTAGCCGCACCCGCGTCAGCCGCACGCCTGACAAGCCTCGCACCCCGCGTCCGGACCATGCCCGAGATGGCGCCCGGCCTTGCGATTGCCGACGTCATGTCCGCGCAAGCTCTTGCAAATATTGATGGATTTAGCCGCTTGACCTTATCTGCGGAGCAACCATTGCGGCAATCTGCCTTGGGTGATGTCGCGCCCAACCTGCGGATTGAGGTCCCCCAATCCACCGAAGATCTGGCGCGCCTGACGGATAGTTTCCATCTCAATTTGACCGCTTTTGGACTGCTTAGCTTTGTCGTCGGCCTCTTCATTGTAAACGGAGCAGTCGGTCTAGCATTCGAACAACGCAGGCCGATTTTCCGAACACTGCGCGCCCTCGGCGTCACCTCGCGACATCTCATTGCCCTCCTCATTATCGAGCTATTGATTTTCGCTTTGCTCGCTGGAGGGATCGGGATTTCGCTTGGATATGTCATTGCAGCCGCCCTTCTGCCGGACGTCGCCGCAACACTTCGAGGTCTCTATGGAGCAAACGTCCAGGGCAGTTTATCGCTCGCGCCGACTTGGTGGCTCAGCGGGTTGGCCATTGCCATACTTGGAACCGCGCTGGCTTCGTCCACACAACTTATCCAAGTCGCTCGCCTCAAACCGCTGGCCACCGCACAACCTCGTGCATGGGCCAGAGCGACGGATGCAACGATGCGCATCCAGTTAGCGGTGGCTGGTCTCGCCCTCGTGGTAGCTCTTGTCGCCGGGACTTTGGGCGACGGTTTGATCGCTGGTTTCACGCTTTTGGGAGGTCTCCTAATCGCTGCGGCGTTAACACTCCCTACCGCACTGACGGCACTTCTTAACCTTGGTGAGCGCATCATTAAGGGGGGGCCTCTTATCCAGTGGTTTTGGGCAGATACTCGTCAACAAATGCCAGGTCTTTCCCTTGCACTAATGGCGCTGCTGCTGGCGCTCGCGGCCAATGTTGGTGTGTCGACGATGGTTGGCAGTTTTCGACTGACATTCACCGGCTGGTTGGATCAGCGTCTTGCAAGCGAACTTTATATTGGTGCGGAGAATGAGGCTCAGATCGACGCGTTAGTTGCCTTCGTGACTACGCGCGTCGACGCGGTCCTGCCGATTTGGCACACAGAAGCGGAAATCTTGGGCGGTCCGGGAGAGATTTACGGCATCGTCGATCATTCGACATACCGCGAAAACTGGCCCCTCCTCGCCGCGACGGCAGACGTTTGGGACCAAATCGGCCGCAACAACGGCGCCTTGATAAATGAACAATTGGCCCGCCGCGAAGACTTGGCCCCAGGAGATGAAATCGCAATGCCAGGTGGCTGGAGCACAACAATAACAGGCGTTTACAGCGACTACGGCAACCCGATTTCACAGGTTATTCTACCGCTCGACACATTGGTCGCGCGATACCCGAACATCGACCGGACCGATTTCGGACTACGACTTGACCCCTCCAACGTGGCCCAAGTCCGCGCGGCTTTGATTGAAGACTTCGGATTGCCCCCGGAGAACATTGTGGATCAGGCCGCCTTAAAGGCCTTTTCGTTGACCATTTTTGAGCGCACATTTGCGGTCAGCGCCGCGCTTAACGTGCTCACGTTATCGGTTGCTGCCGTCGCCATTTTGACAAGCCTTTTGACGCTGGCTGCGGTGCGTATGCCACAACTTGCGCCGGTCTGGGCCATTGGCGTTGCGCGGCAAACCATTGCGCGCATTGAATTTTTACGAGCCCTTATTCTGGCGGCCCTCACGTTTGTTTTGGCAATACCTGTTGGTTTGGTGCTGGCGTGGGTGCTGTTGGCCGTCATAAATGTGGAAGCCTTCGGTTGGAAATTGCCAATGCACATATTCCCAGCAGACTGGCTTTGGCTGCTTGCTCTTTCCCTTCTTGCCGCGGGAATAGCGGGACTTTGGCCGGCGCGACGTTTGGCAAAAATACCGCCCGCTGATCTTATCAAGGTTTTCGTCCATGAACGTTAACAACCTCCTCGCCACACTCATGTTAGTCTTCGCGCCGTTGGCCGCGCCCGCACAAGGATTTGCCGGCATGGGGGCAAATCTTGAAGGGTACGCACTGCCCGATCCTGAAATCCGATTTAGCTTTCCGAAGGACCACGGGTCCCACCCAAAATTTCGCATCGAATGGTGGTATGTGACGGCCGTTTTGAGCGACGATGACGGGCAGACATACGGGATCCAGTGGACGCTCTTTCGCAATGCTATTCAGCCCACGGGCGCTGAAGACGATCAAATCTGGCTCGGACATGCCGCCGTTTCTTCACCCCAAGGCCACTTTTATGCAGAGCGACTGGCACGTGGTGGGATCGGTCAGGCCGGTGTAACTGTCGATCCCTTTCGGGCAACAATTGATGAGTGGGAAATGGTCGGGACAGATTTGCGGAACGTAGAAATTTCGGCGCAAGGTACAGATTTTTCTTATGATTTTGCATTGACCTCAGAACTTCCTTTCGTGCCCCAAGGTCGCGACGGGTTCTCTCAAAAATCGCTCAACGGGCTTGCGAGCCATTATTACTCGCAGCCATTCTACGATATTGAGGGGGCAATAGACCTTCCACAGGGACG
>RCMY010003187.1_pt1 | contig 14602 bp, 7 predicted proteins | sample 2041341 | NCBI WGS metagenome assembly RCMY01 (sample SAMN09708234, study PRJNA481090) | Marine sediment metagenome, whole genome shotgun sequencing project.
GCGCGGCCCACCGCACCGTCGTCGCGACATCGCCGTCCGAGAGGTCGCGACGCTCGGCGTCGGCGAGGCACAGCTCGACGAACGGAGCACCTTCGGCCGGGCCGTGCTTGGGAAGCTGGGAGTAGCTCGAGTTGAGGAATCGTGAATGATGCTTCGGTGTGAGCAACTGCATCGGGAAGCGCGTCGCCAGAGCATCGTTGCCTCCGAGGCTCTCGCGGGGCTGCACGTAGGTCGGCACTCGCGGTTGCCCCATCGCTTGCAGCGTGTCGGACGCGAACTCCACGCGGCCGGAGTCAGTCGGAATCGGCGTCTCGCCGTCGGGGTCGCCGAACGGCCGACCGTCCTCGGGGTACGGCGCCTGCAGCCAACGTTCGCGTCGCAGTTCGTCGACGTCGATCGTCGGGAGCGCCGCGCGCATCAGCGTCTCGTCGTCGTCGAACAGCAACAGTTCTTCGAGACCCATCGCTGCTGCGATCCGACGAAACAGCTCGGTGTTGTTGCACGCCTCACCGATCGGCGCGACGGCGGCCTCGTTGTAGGCGACCCAGAGGTGACCCCACGGGAACACGATGTCGTCGGCCTCGATCTGCGTCGTGGCTGGCAGGACGATGTCGGCGTAGCGGGCGGTGTCGGTCAGGAAGTGCTCGTGGACGACCGTGAACAGGTCGTCGCGTGCGAGCCCGCTGCGGATCAGCTCGGCGTTGGGCACCGTCACCAGGGGGTTGCAGTTCCAGACGATCATCGCGTGGATCGATGAGTGTTCTGCGCCGTCCATCGTCGTGAGAACCTCGCCGAGACGGTTCATGTTGACGGTGCGCGGAACGATCGAGCCATCTGCTTTCGTCGGCGTCAGATCGGGTCGGTTGAGTGCGTCGAAGTCGATCTGGCCTTCGGTCCAGAACCCGACGCTGCGCGACATCCCGCCACCACGGTCGCGCCATGCCCCGGTGAGGGCGGGGAGGCAGGCGAGCGTGCGGAAGAACATCGCACCGTTCTCGTGGTGCTCCGGTCCGATCAGCGTGCGCAGCGCTGTGCCGGTCGTGGTCGCGACATCGACCGCGAGCGCTTCGATCACGTCGGCCTCCACATCGCAGATCTCGGCCGCACGTGACGGTGTCCAATCGGCGACCGCGTCACGCAGTTCGTCGAAGCCGACTGTGTGCTTCTCCACCCACTCGGCATCCTGCAGGTCGTCGCGGATGATGACGTGCATCATCGCCAGCATCATCGCGATGTCGGTCCCCGGGAGCGGCTGGATGAAGCGGTCGCCGCGATCGGTGTCGACCGCGTCGGCGGTGAGGGTGCGGATCGGGTCGATCACGACGATGCGCGCTCCGTCGGCGCGGGCCTGTTCGATCGTCGGCCACAGGTGTCGGTTGGTGAGTCGCGTGTTCGTGCCCCAGAGGACGATCAGCTTCGAGTGGACCATCTCCGTGGCTTCGAGGCTCGCACCCGACCCGTTGGTCATCGCCGCGCCGGCGCCGACCACGACACCACACAGTGCGCGTGTCAGCTGTGTGGCGCCGACGTGGTTGAAGAAGCGGCCGCCAGCACCGAACATCGACAACAAGCTCTGGTTACCCGCGTCGGAGTATGGGAGGAGCGCTTCTGGTCCGTGAGTGTCGATGACATCATTCAGTCGGTCGCCGATCTCGGCGAGCGCATCGTCCCAGGTGATCCGTTCGAACTCGCCGGAGCCCTTCGGACCGACCCGGCGCATCGGATGCAGGATGCGATCGGGGCTGTGCACGCGATCGAGAAACCTGTTGACCTTGGGACAGAGCTCACCCTGTGAGAACGGATGGTCAGGGTTGCCGCGCAGCTTGACGGCGACGGGCTGGGATCCGGTGTCGGTCGACCGGTCCTCCACGGTGACCGTCCACCCGCACGAGTCAGGGCAATCGTGATGGCATGCGCCGTGGACGGTGCGCGTTGGCGGGCGCTCATCGATCGTCATGGGTCGAGCGTAGGACGACAGGTCTGCCGAGGGCAGGCGGATTCCCGCCATGTCGATCTGATGAGCCTTCGGCGGTGTCGATCTGATGCGCCTTCGGCCATGATGAGGCCATGAGCGCTTCCGGCACCAACCCGTTCCCCGACCAGGCTCGCATCGTGCTCATCCGCCACGGGGAGTCGGCGTCCAATGCGGGCGGGTGGCTGTCAGGGCAGGAGTCGTGCGGCGGTCTCACCGATCTCGGTGTCGCACAGGCCGAAGCTCTGCGAACCAGATTGGCAGCCGACCCGTCGATTCAACCGGACCGCGTGATGGTGTCCACCATGCGTCGAGCGGTCCACACAGCCGAAGTCGTCGCGGGTCCGACAGGTCTCGAAGTCGAGCAGTACGCCGACCTGATGGAGCGCACCTCCGGTGAGGCCGAAGGTCTGACGATCGCGGAGTACGGCGAGAAGTACGGCAAGGCGCCCTGGACGGATTGGACGAATCCGTTGTCGCCCGGAGGCGAGTCCGGTGCCGACTTCACGGCCCGGGTGACGTCGGCACTCGACCGTATCGTCAGCGAAGCGTGGGGCAAGACCATCTGGGTCGTGTGTCACGGCGGCGTCATCATGGCGACCGCCGTGCGCCGGTGGCCCGGGGCGGAGGCCGCAGGACCCGTCACCCTGTCAACGATCCCCTTGACGAGCCCGATGAACACGTCCGTCAGCGAGTGGATGGTCGACCGCGACGACAACTGGAAGATGGCTCGGTACAACGACCACACCCACCTCGTCGGTGTGAGTTCGGGCGATGCCCCCGCCCCCATCTGACACCCGAGTACGGAGATCAGCGCGTCTCGTCAGGCGGTGACGATGGCGATCAGGTGGGGCCAAGCGGCGGCGAAACCGGCATGGATGGGAAGGGTCGCGACTTCGTCGGGGGTGAACCAGCCGACGTCGTCGGTCTCGAAGTTGATCGACTGCCCGAATCGCTCGTCGACCTCGATGACGACCGTCGTGTACGCCCAGTCCGCGGATGGGTTGAAGACGTACTCGCCGAGCAACCGAGGCGTTCCGGGGATGTCTCCGATTTCCTCGGTGGCCTCGCGCAGCGCCCCGTCATAGGGGAGTTCTCCCTGGTCGAGGGCACCGCCGGCGCACGACCATGTGCCACCTTCGTGCGCCATCACCGACCTCTTCTGCAGCATCACACGCGGTCCGTCGGCTTCGCGGATCACGAAGACCACGCCGGCCGCGCCGAAGATTCCCCATCGCACGTGACCGTCTCCGCAGCGCATGAAACCGTCACCGGACCGTCGCTCGAACACGGCACAACCCTTGCCGATCACACGGCCAGACGCCAATCGCTTCTCAGTCGGCGCGACCCTTACGGTGTGGGCGGTGGGGATCATCTACGGCGCGTTGACGTCGCTGTCGATCGGTTTGTCGGATCTCTTCGGTCGGCGCATCGTGAACGCGAAGGGCCCGATCGTCGCGGGAGCAGCGATGCAGTTCGTGGCGATCATCACGTCACTGGTGGCCGTGGTCCTGGTGTCGAGCAGATTCATCGTCGGCGATGTGATGATCGGCCTCGCGTCCGGGGTGGGCATCGGCGTTGGGCTGTGGGGCTACTTCTCGGGTCTGGAACGTTCATCGTCCGCCGTCGTGGCGCCGTTGGTGGCGACCATGAGTGCAGTCATCCCGTACACCTACGCCGTGGTGCGTGGCGCATCGCCGACGTTGCTCGCCATCGTTGGAGCGGCGGTGGCACTGGCCGGGCTGATCATCATCACGCTCGGGGCTGGTCGCACGGAATCGATGGCGGCCGGCCTGAAGTGGGGAGTGGTCTCGGGGAGCGGATACGGCTTCGGGTTGAGCATCGTGATCGAGACCAACGAGGCGAGCGGTGCGTGGCCATCGGTCGGACAACGCATCTCTGCGCTCGCGCTGATGGTCGCCCTCGCGAGTCGGTCGCGGCTCGACCCCCGCCCTCCTCCAGGGTTGCGGGTCGCCGCCGTGGCCGCCGGCGTGATGGCCGGGCTCTCGACCATCTTCTTCCTGTTCGGCGTGCAGGCCGATGCGACCTCCGCGGTCGTGACGGCGTCGCTCTTCCCCGCAGTGAGCGTCCTCGTCGGCCGACTTGTCTATGGCGACGACGTTGCGCAGCGTCAGATCGTCGGCATCGCGATCGTGTTGCTCGGCGTCGTCGGTGTCTCGATAGCTTGACCGCTCGATTCATCGGTGCTGTGTCCCCCGGGGCGTGGAGGTCGGGCGTGTGACCCTCGGCGCCGACGAAATCGACGCCCGACGACGTCGCCTGGAGTTCTTCGATGACAACCCGCCGCTCACATGCCTTCGCAGCGTTCTGCAGCTTTGCGCTCTTCCTGGGCGTGTTGACGCTCGGGCCAACTGAGGTTCGTGCCGCAGAACTCGGCGTTCCGGTTGCTCCGGTGCTGCTCGTCGAGGGCTCGATGTTGCGTTGGACGCAGCCCGACAACGGTGTCGAGGTAGCCGGACACAACATCCATCGCGGCGACGGTTCGTACCTGACGACTGTGAACGCAACGGACCGCTGGGATGCCGCTCCCGAGACCGGATCGTTCTTCGTCACTGCGTTCGACGCCACGCCTGGCGGTGCGCAGATCAGTGCTCGTTCAAACGTTGTCGAGGTGATCGCTCCAAGTGGAGCGTCAGGTTCGGGTGAGCCGTCGTTGCCGGATGGGTTCTCGTGTGGGAACTGGCCGCCGGTCCTGTCGAATGATTCGCGTTCGCCGGTGACGTTGGATGCTCAAGATGCTGCGTCGGCGAAGTGTGGCGTCGTCTACAGCGACCAGAACGGCGACAAGTGCGACTGGATCGGCGACCCGTCGGGTTGGCGTTGTTTGATTCGTTCCGCCGACTCGGGCAGCACCGGTGGCGGAGGAGGTCAGTCTGGTGAGCCAGCGCTCCCCGACCAGTTCCGCTGCGGCAACTGGCCCCCCGTCCCGTCCAACGACCAGCGCAATCCCGTGACGGCAGATGCTCAAGATGCTGCGTCGGCGAAGTGCGGGGCGACGTACTCGGATCAGAATCGTGACAAGTGTGACTGGAACGCGAGTCCGGCTGGTTGGCGTTGCATGATCTTCGACGCCGATGCTTCGGGCGGCGGTGAGACCGGTGCAACGCCAGGCGATTCGAACGGGTCGGGCGTGTCGGGGGACGAGTCCCTTCGTGACACGACCCAGGCGCCACCGCGGCCGACCGGCGTGAGAATTCGCGACGGTCGTCTCGAGTGGGAGATGCCGGCCAGCCCGGCGTACGTGTATCAACTGACGACGAACAACTCGAGTATCGACGACGGGCAACCCTGGACGCAACGAGAGGTGCAGAACGACTCGAACCTCACGCAGTCCGTGCAGCCGAACGGTGGGTCCGAGTTCAGCTATCCGGTCGTCGGGTTCCGCGCCGGCACCACGTTCCGGGTCGAGGCGATCCACCCGTGGGACATTGCGGTGTCGGGCCCTCGCGGTTCGTCGTCGCGCTTCGCGACGATGCCCGCCCAGGGGAGTGGCGCGACGATCTCGGACTTCCTGAGCACCTTCGACGGCAACGGCAACTCTTCGATCCCCGGAGCGTGGATCGGCAACCGCTCCGATTGGAGCGGGGCGCCGCAGTTCGTCGACGACTTCTCGGATCCCAGCGTGTCCGATCAGTGGTACTTCGCGGACGAGTCGATCACCCCGTCGTACAGCCGTGACCAGACCTACAGCCGTGACACGGCTCGGATCCAGGACAACAAGCTGGTGATGACGGTCGACAAGGACACGGGCGAGTACTCGTACCTCGGTACCGGCAACAACCAGGGCGACGGCTACCACATCGACGCGTCGGCGGGCACGTTCGTGGAGGCGTCCGTCAAGCTGGACGGCGCCACGCCGGCGGACAACGCATGGTGGGCGTTCTGGCTGATGAATCCCGACGGCGAGGCCTACTGCGACGGCGTCGACACCGGCAGCGAGGTCGACATCTTCGAACTCGTTCCCGATCAGAGCAACGGATTCAACTCAGCGATCTTCAGCGGTGACGGAGCGTGCGGGGGCAGCGGATCGACCTCGAAGGTCAATCCGCAAGGCCGCGGCTTCACCCACAACGCCCCGGACAGCCTCGCTGGCGTGACCATCCCGAACTACATGGACGGCGACTATCACCGCCTCGGCATGTACTACGCACACGACCGCATGGCGTTCTACGTCGACGACGTCCTGTTTTGGGAGATGACCGATCCGGCGTACATCACCAAGGCGGAGGAACTCTCGATTCGCCTCACGTGGGAACTCCAGAACACCAACAACCCGTGGACGCCCGTCTTCGGCGGCAACACCAAGACCTCGGCACGCGACGACGACCCGACCGTTCTGGTCGACTGGGTCAAGGTCTGGGAAAAGGGCGACGGCTCCACGACACCGGTCGACCCGACGGATCCCGTCGACGAGGAGGTCGGCGCACCGACATCGCTCATCGCGACAGCGACAACGAACCGCGTGATCGTGACCTGGACGCCGCCGGTCGGCCAGACACCGGTCGGATACAACGTCGAGCGAAATGGCGAGTACCTGACGACGACCGACACCACGGAACTCATCGACGAATCGGTGACCCCCGGCGTCGAGTACAGGTATCGGGTTTCAGCGTTCTTCGGCACGCCAGATGATCGCGAGTTCGGACCGTTCTCGCCCGAGGTGACGGTGACGACAGAAGCAGCGCCGGGCGTCGTGCGTTCGCTGCGAAGTGTGGTCCCCAACGAGCAGCCGGTTCTGTTCTGGCGGCCGCCGTCCGGCCGTGCGGTCGACGGGTACGTCATCGACCGTGACGGGACATACCTCACGTCGGTGCCGGCCAGCTTCAATCCCAACCTGGGCGGTCAGACCTGGATCGACACCGACCACGGGGGTCGCTCACACACCTACTCGGTCCAGGCCTACGTGGGCGACGGCGACGATCGAATCGTCGGCGACGCGACGAGTGTCTTCTGGGAACCCGGGGCCACCGGGTACCTGGACGGCCCCGGCGCAGTCGAGCGCCTCTCGCTGGCCGACGGCGCTGGCGTTCGCCTCGAATGGACCTTCGACGAGACTGTTGTTCCCGACGGCTATCTCGTTCGTCGAAACAACATCGTGGTCAACGACGGCATCGAGCAGTTCTTTGTCGACAGCACCGCTGGCAGCGGCCCGGTCGATCACGTCTACACGGTGCAGGCGTATCTGCGCGACGGCGTCGAGCGGGTGTACGGCCAACCGACCACCATCGAGGTTCACATCGACCGCAACGGTCTGGCCACCGAAGCCGGCTCAGCGCCGGTCGAGAACCTGAGAGTCACCCAGACAAGGTTCCAATCAGAGCTGGTGGTCCGTTGGGATGCACCGGCGGGCAACGTCACCCCTGCTGGCTACAACATCGACCGCGACGGACTGTTCCTCACCTCGGTTTCGGGCTCGCCCTTCTACGACGCGAACGTCGAAGTCGGCAGTTCGTATCGCTACACCGTGCGTCCGTACTACGGGACCGACTACGGATACGAGATCGCTCCTCCGGTGTCGTCGCCACCAGTGACCGTCATCGCAGTACCCGATCAGATTCGCCCGGACGCACCCGATCGCCTCTCGGTGACCGAGACGCGCGTCGATGGCATCAGCGGGCTCGAACTCACCTGGTTCGCCCCGATTGGATGGGAACAGGGTCTTGTGGCCAGCTATCGAATTCACCGCAACGGTGAAGTGATCGCCGAGGTGGACGAACTGGATGCGCAGACGGGTCTGCCGACCGCGCGTCGGACCTTCTTCGACGATGACGTGCGGGGCGGGCGGCCCTACAACTACTCGGTGATCGCGATCGGAACGGGAGGAGCGGCGAGTGACCGCTCCGAGTCCCAGTTCGGAATGACGACGTCGGGGGCGATCGAACTCGAGCCACCGTTGGTGTTCGTGCGAGCCGTCGAGAACGTCCTCGGTGCAACGGGTGACGACGCGCAGGAAATGGGTGCCGAGTTCTACAGCCTGTATCTCCTGAGCAAGACGAACAGCGCCACCGAGTTCCGGCCGTTGCTGCTCAAGTTCACCGCATCGATGACGAGGCTCGGCGCGTCCGAGTACCTCACGAGCGTTCAGCAGTCAGCCGGCTTCACGATCGTGACCGAGTTGCCATGGGAGTCGTCGGACTTCATGGTCGCTCGACAACTCGTGAGCAACATCGGAAAAGAAGCTGCGACGTACCTGACTTCGATCATCGACGACTATGCCCCGTACGGATACGAGGACCTCGAAACCATTCGGGACCACGCAAATCCTCGCGGGGGTGAGCCCTATCCCTGGAGCGACTGGGACGACGATCGGCGCGTGCGATTCGTCCGAGAGGAATCGGTCGAACTGGAGGTGTTCCTGGAAGAGGAGAACTGGCTCGAGCTGAACAAGAGCGCCGACCGGATCGCAAAGGTCGCGCTCGGCCTCTTGCCGGACGTGCCCTCGCCAGCCCTCGGGGAACTCCGCTATGTCGTGGACGGAGGCTGGATCGGTGGAATCTGGGGAAGCGGTCCGTACTCCTTGCAACCGGGTCCGTATCCCACGGCGTGGCTGCTGTTCGACGACGCGACGCCACAGGAACGGCTGGAATTCCTCGGCATCGACGAGGACGCGTTCGAGTTCGCACGTCCGTTCATCGATCTCTCCGAGGACGCACTCATCGCGTTCCGACAGTCGCAGCAGAAGCGTGACACGCTTGGTCTCTGGCTCTCGATCATCGTCACGGTCGGAGCGGCCATCCTCACGCCGTATCTTTCGGGCTTCTGGGCGAAAGCCACCTTTGCGGCCTTCACGACGTTCATGGCATCGTCGATCGCCGGTCTGGATCCCGAGGACGCTTTCGACGCTGGTGCGGAAGCCTTCTTGACCGCAGGTGTGACCTACTACGTCAACTTGCCGGACAAGAGCTACTGGCAGGTGCTCACCCACGCAACGCTTGCTGCGGCGCAAGCCGACTCCGACGAGCGCAGGTCGGTGTTCGTCGCAACCATTGCCGCCAGCTACGTCAGCGAGCAGTTCGGCGAAGACGCCTGGGAGATGATGGAGCCCTACGTCGATCTGGCCATCGACCTCGTGATCGCAGCCGCGATCGATGGGGAGGATGATCTCGACCAGTACGCCGCTCGGTTCGAACGGCTGCTGTATCAGACCGCCGGACGAGAGTTGGGAGACTTCGTTGCCGATGCACTCCCGGACGAATGGGGAAGCACCACCGAGGCACTCGGTGACCTGGCGGGCTACGCGGTGACCGTCGGCGGCGACCAGACCAAGATCCGCGCCCACTTCTATGCCGAGACCGTCCCGGCGCTCGCAGAGACCATCGGCGACTCGCTCGTCGATGCGCTCGGTGGCGAGGACGAGTTCCTGAATGAGATTCTGAACGACCTCGTGGTGATGGGGATTCGCGCAGGTGTCGACGAGGACTTCCCGCTGTCCCAAGCCTTCGAAAAGCTCGTGTATCGCAGTGCCGGCAGATTCCTCTCTGGCGAACTACGCAACGGACTCGTCGCGTTGAACGATGGCGACAGCAACGCTCTGATCGACGGGATCTCAGGTGCAGTCGAGGTGGCGATCACTCACTCTTACGACGACGAGATCCGCGACGAATACCTCATGGACTACCTCGAGGAGTTCTTCATCGATGCTTTGGTGTCGCGCTTGCCCGAGTGCGCCGACGACGAAAACATCCGCTCGAGGGCGACCGGAATTCTTCGAGACATCGCCGGCTTCCAGAATGCGGAGGACTACGAGAACAACGCCGTGAGCTTGCTCACCGATGGCTTCTGGCTGGGCGTCGACCTCTCGGAGGCCTGCGGCGGAAGCGGGTCAGGCGGTGGCACAGGCGACCCGTTGCCGTGCTCGACGACACCCGACGTCATCGCGTCCGCGCCGCTGCAGAACGCCCGGCCGGTCAAGGCGAAGGCGGGAGCCGCCGACACCGATCTGCCGTCCTGCGCCGTACCGCTCGACTTCGAGCGTTGGCTGGTTGGACTGAACGAGATCGAGATCATCTCCGCCTTCGACATCGTGGACACCGGTGTGACCGAGCGCCTGTTCCCGACCGACGAGACCTACGTCGGCTATTCCGTCGTTGCGACCACGCGAGGGGAACCCCTCGGCAAGATCCTCGGACCGACGGAGCTGTTCCCTGACGGCGACGGTGATACGGGCCTGTGGGTGAACGTGGTGCGCAACGCCTCGGGCGACATCGTCGACTTCACACGGGACCCGGCGACGTTCGACCAGTTCTACGACGCGACGAATGCTGGTGGCCGTTCGACGCTCGACGACCTCATCGCCTTCGGATCGGGCTGCGGTACCGCTGTCGACGAGTTCGTCGATGGGATCAGGACCCTGCTGCTCGAGCTGTGGAATACCGACAGCATCGGTGTCTACCTCACGCAGAAGTGGGGCGAGTTCGAGGTGATCCTCGACGCACTCATCCACAACCCCGCACGATTCGTCGAAGACTTCTTGAAAGACCTGGTGCGACTCGACCTCCTCGAAGGGGACCCGGTCGAGTGGGCGGGAGCGATCACGTGCGACATCGTGCTGGCCCTGGTCTCCGCCGGCGCCGGTGGCGTCGGACTCAAGTTCACCCGGGTTTTCGACAAGGCCGGCAACGGTGACATTGCCACCTGGAAGCGCAACACGGACCGTGACGAGAACAGCGAGATCGGGCTCCCGTGTGCCGTCAACAGCTTCCCGACCGGAACTCCGGTCCTGATGGCAGATGGCTCATATCAGTCGATCGACCTGATCCTCCCCGGGGACAGCGTGCTCGCCGCCGATCCGTCGACCGGAATCTGGTCGGCGTATCGAGTGCTCGACCAATGGTCACATCTGGACAACGGTGAACTGGCCACGGTGATCCTCGACGACGGCAGCAGCGTGAGCGCGACGGACGACCACCGGTTCTGGGTGACGAACCGAGGCGAATGGATCGACCTCGACGAGGTCGCCGCAGGAGACTTCTTGCTCACCCCTTCGGGTGTTGCCCGGGTCGGACGCGTCGAGGTCGGCGATGCTCAGGAATCCCTGGTGTGGGAGCTCGACGTCGACCAGGTCGACACCTTTGCAGTGTCGACGGGAACCGTGGAGGTGTTGGTCCACAACGCGGGCAAGGGGTGTGCACCATCCCTGATCGACATCGATTCCACGATCGCCGAGTTCGACCTCCAGGGTCTCAGCAAGACCACTCCGGCAGACATTACGTATGCCTGGACTGCCTACGCCGACCGGTACCCAGACAGGCTGGATGCGACACCCGCAGATGCACAGGCCTGGCTCCGCCGTTACGGGCAGGTTCGAAGCAACAACAGGGCAGGCAACGAGTTCGAAGCCGAAGCGTTGGGGGTCGCGAATGTGATCGAGAACAAGGAGATGTACACGGACTCCAGGGGTCGTGACTTCATCCCGGACCATTCCGAGACCAACGGGACGGACGTCCACTTCATCGAGGTCAAGGACTACCGACTCACCACTCTCGACACGACGACGAACGTGGGCACGATGCTGGAGTTCCTCATCGACGAAGCTGGCGACGGGAGACGCGATTTCGACCTGTACATCGGACGAGAGACCGTGCTGTCCGCTCGGATGTACGAACTGATCGACCGGGCGTCGGCTGCTGATGTCGACGTCACGATCGTTCGATCGGCGACCTGAGACCGCTCGGGAAGCATTCGGCTTCCCGGGTGGTTGCATGTCCACGTGAGTGAGAACGACAGCAGCAACATCGAGACCTTCGACCTGATCATCGTGGGGTCGGGGTCGGGCAACTCGATCCCGAGCTATCTGGACGGTTGGAAGATCGCGATCGTCGAACGCGGCGTCTACGGCGGAACCTGTCTGAACGTCGGGTGCATTCCGTCGAAGATGTTCGTACTGCCGGCCGATGCCGCGCTCGCTGCTCGCAACAACGCCAAGCTGAACATCGACACGCAGTTCAACGGCGCCGACTTCGGTGCGATCCGCGACCGCGTGTTCGGTCGAATCGACTCGATCTCCGACGGCGGCCGTGACTACCGGGCAAACGGGTCCGAGAACGTGACGCTCCTGGAGGGCACCGCCCGTTTCTCCGGCGACAGGCGACTCGTCGTCGACATGAACGACGACGGCCCCCAGCGCCACATCACCGCGCCTCAGATGCTGCTCGCCGCCGGCGCCCGTCCGGTCACGCCGCCGATCCCGGGCCTCGTCGAGACGGGCTTCCACACGTCCGACACGATCATGCGGCTGCCCGAACTCCCGCAGCGGCTCGGCATCATCGGTGGCGGCTTCATCGCGGTCGAGATGGGACACGTCTTCTCCGGACTCGGCTCCGACGTCACGCTGATCAACCGGTCGATGGGAGTGCTGCGCGGCTTCGACGACGACATCACCGCTCGCTTCAACGAGATCTTCGCGAAGCGCGTCGACTTGAAGCTCGGTCACGTCCCGACGAAGGTCGAACGAACCGACGAGGGCATCGTCATCACCAACGGTGGTGAGAAGATCGTCGTCGACGAGCTACTCGTCGCCACCGGTCGCGAACCGAACAGCGACCTGCTCGACGTCGAGTCGGGCGGCATCGAATGTCATCACCACGGCACCGTTAAAGTCGATGACACGATGGCCACGAGTGTCGAAGGCGTGTGGGCGATCGGCGACATCGCCAACAGCTACCAACTGAAGCACCTCGCGAATGCCGAAGCGACCGTCGCATTCTGGAACCTGTCGCACCCGGACGACATCCGTCACCAGAGCTACAAGGCGATTCCCGGCGCCGTGTTCTCCAACCCGCAGGTGGCGAGCGTCGGCCTCACCGAGCAGGACGCCCGGGAGCAAGGCTTGCCGATCAGCGTCGGCAAACGCGACTATGCCGGCACCGCGTACGGCTGGGCGATCGTCGATGAGACGAGCTTCGCGAAGGTGATCGTGAACACCGAGACGGGCCTGTTCGTCGGTGCACATATTCTCGGACCGCAAGCGGCCACGCTGATCCAGCCGATCATTCAGGCAATGGAACTCGACACGCCGGCATCGACCGTGGCGCGCAGCGTGCTCTACATTCATCCGGCACTCACCGAGGTCGTGGAGAACGCGATCCTCGAAGCGCTGGTCGGGCCGAATCCCGAGCAGACCGTGCCGCCTGCTTCGGTGGCCGACGTGGACCCGGCACCGCCCGATGCGGACATGCCGCCTGAACGGGCGAGTGTCGGAACCGACTGATCGGGGCACGCCCTTCAACGCGCACGTCGGGCCCTCGATGTCGTTCTCGGGAGTGCTCGATGAAATCGATCCCGAGAGGTACCGCGATCTGCAGTATTTCTCTGCAGTTGCAGCTCGACACGTTCGTACGCGAGCGAGCCCTAGGTGCGTGGCACAAGCTGATGGATGTGTTCTGGAAGCGATTCGGCCGTTGGTGCGAGAAGGCGATTGGCGATTCCGAACAACTGGCTTCGCTGACGCTCACAGAGCGGCGGTGACGAGAAGCCGGGTCGCGAGAGCGGTCAGGACGATCTTGAACACGATGTCGAGATGAGTCGTCGCAATTCGACCCAACAGTCGGGTCCCGATCCAGCTGCCGATGACCACCCCGCTGATGCCGACCGCAATGACGCCGACGTGTTCGGTGACGTCCCACCCACCGGTGGTGAACGCCACCAGCTTCGCGGCGTGCGCGGCGACCTGGGTGGCAGCGGCGGTGGCGACGAACGCAACGTGCGAGGCGGTCACCGCTTTGAAGAACGGTGACGTGACCGGGCCGCTCGCACCGACCGTACTGTTGAGGAGGCCGGTCGCTGCGCCGAGCCCAATCAGCATTGGTCGCCGTCCCTGGAGTCGTGTTGCCTCGTTCTCGTCGGTCGAATCCATGGTTTCTCCCGCCGCCGGCTGCAGCTTCAGCCATTGGGGACGCCATGCCAGGAAGAGCACGAACACGGCCAGCACGACTCGGACCGCGTCCTCCGGGACACTGGTAGCGACCGCCACGCCGAGCAGGCTGCCCGGGAGGACGAGCAACGAGCTCCATCCGACCACCGGCCACGCGATCGATCGTCGTAGTAGTGCCGCCCGTGACCCGTTGGACACGAGTTGGATCGCGCCCTGAATCGGGATCGCCGTCGTCGGCGCCACGAACTGTGCGATCACCAACAGCAGGACCACTCCGCCGCCCAACCCGGCGACTGCGCTGAGAATCGACGTCAGGAATGCTGCGATTCCGATCACGATGAGCTCGAACAACTCGCCCTTCCTCTCATCGCTGCAGCGGGGTGCCGTGGACCGACACGCCGTCGAGCGACCATGGCAACAAGTACAATACAGGTAAATACAAGTTCAATACAAGTGATGGAAGCCCGCTGGGGCCCGCTGATCGGGCAGGCTGTCGCGATGGCCGTTCCGTTGACCTCTGCCGAGATCGAAGCGATCCGCGCGACGACACCTGGCTGCACCGATCAGCTGATCCACCTGAACCATGCGGGCTCGTCACTGCCGGATCAGTCGGTGCTCGACGCCCAGATCGACCACCTCCGGCGCGAAGCCACGATCGGCGGGTACGAGGCCGCGGCCGAAGTCGCCGACGACGAGGCGAAGGTGTACGACTCGATCGCCACGCTGATCGGTGCGCA
>RCMY010003188.1_pt1 | contig 14598 bp, 10 predicted proteins | sample 2041341 | NCBI WGS metagenome assembly RCMY01 (sample SAMN09708234, study PRJNA481090) | Marine sediment metagenome, whole genome shotgun sequencing project.
GTCCGCCATGCCCATCCCCAAGCCGATGCGCTGGGGAGACCACGACTACAGCTTCGCCCGCCCGGTGCACTGGCTCGTCGCGCTGCTGGGCAATGAAGTGGTCGAGATGGAACTGCTGGGCGTCCGCAGCGACCGGATGAGCCGGGGCCACCGTTTCATGCATGACAAACCGGTGTGGTTCACCGCGCCCGGGGACTACGTGGAATCGCTGCGCGCGGCGAAAGTGCTGGTGGATGCCGACGAGCGACGTGAGCGGATCGTGCGGCAGGTGAATGCGGCGGCCGAGTCCTGCGGCGGCGTGGCGCGGATCGACCCGGGCATCCTGGAGGAAGTCAACGGACTGGTGGAATGGCCCAGCGCGGTGACCTGCGGGTTTGAAACCGAGTTCCTCGCGATTCCCGCCGAAGCGCTGATCGCCACCATGGAGACCAACCAGAAATTCTTCCCGGTGCTGGACACCGACGGCAAGCTCAGCGAGCATTTTGTCGGCATCGCCAACATCGAAAGCACCGACGTGGACCAGGTGCGCCAGGGCTACGAGCGGGTCATCCGGCCGCGCTTCAGTGATGCCAAGTTCTTCTTTGTCGAAGACATGAAGCAGGGGCTGGCATCGATGGTCGACGGTCTGGCCCATGTCACCTATCAGGGCAAGCTGGGCAGCGTCGCCGACAAGGTGGCGCGGGTTGCCGCGTTGGCGGAGGCGATTGCCGGCCAGATCGGGGTCGATCCGGCCCAGGCCCGCCGCGCCGCCGCGTTGTCCAGGGCCGACCTGCAATCGCGTCTGGTCGGTGAGTTCCCCGAGCTGCAGGGGATCGCCGGGCGTTATTACGCGGCGGTCGAAAACGAGCCGGTCGCCGTCGCCCATGCGATCGACGAGGGGTATATGCCGCGCTTCTCAGGCGACAGCATCGCGCCGTCGCCGCTGGGTCAGGTACTGGCGATCGCCGAACGGCTGGACACCCTCGCCGGCGGTTTCGTTGCCGGCCTCAAGCCGACCGGCAACAAGGATCCCTTTGCGCTGCGGCGCAATGCGCTGGGTTTGGCGCGGACGCTGCTGGAGGGCGGTCACGAGCTGCTGCTGCATGATCTGGTCGAGCGTGCGGTGGCTGCGCAACCGATCCAGCACCCGGAGATCAGCAGCTTCGACATCACCGCGTTCGTCTATGACCGCCTGCGCGGCTACTACGCCGACCGCGGCGTGTCCCCGCAGCAGTTCGAAGCCGTCAGCCACGTCGCCCACGACTCGTTGCCCGACTTCGCCCGGCGTCTGGCTGCGCTGGGTGAGTTCGCCACGCTGCCAGAGGCCGCGGCGCTGGCCGCCGCCAACAAGCGCAGCCGCAACATCCTGCGCAAAGTCGAGGGCGCGATACCCGCCACGGTCGACCCCACACTGTTCACCGAACCGGCCGAGCGCGATCTGGCGGAAGCGATCGATGCGGCGATTGCCGACACCGATCCGTTGCTGGATTCCGGAGATTACGTCGCCGTTCTCGGCCGCCTGGCCCGACTGCGCCCGCAGGTGGATGCGTTCTTCGAGCAGGTGATGGTGAACGCCGATGACGCCGCCGTACGCGACAACCGTCTCGCGATGCTGCGACGCCTCAGCGATCGGCTGGGCAGCGTGGCGGCGATCGAGCACCTCTCGGTCTGATCGACTCCCTTGTCTCGTCCCGGGGCCGCGCGGCCGGGACGAATATGCGGGAGTCAGGCTGCGAGGTTCGCTCGCGGAGTCGATACAACACGGTGCATCAGAGCAAGGAAGCAGCAGCGTTGCGTCAGCGCTGCTGCGATGCCCAGACGGCCAGCTTCTCCCGGCCGATCTTGGCGTTGTGCCGGATATCCACCGGGAAGCCCGGGTGCAGCGCGAAACGCTTGATTCCCACCAGCGATGGGTGTCCCCGGGCGACGTCGCGCAGCTCCTGCTCGATGCGCGTCCACTCGCGCCCATGCACGGCCTCGGCCAGCTCCACGCACAGCACCGGTTGCTGCGCACCCATGGCACCGACGCCGACCAGCGCCGTCCGCCGTACCCGGGGATGGGTGTTGAACACCGGTTCGACCTGCTCGGTATAGAGCGGCCCGTCGGCTGTCTCCACGCGGTGCGACTTGCGCCCGCAGAACCACAGCCGACCCTGGGCGTCCAGATAACCCAGATCACCCATCCGGTGAATAATCCGTTCGTCTCCGGAAGTCCCGTCGGTATGGGCCGGTGAACTCTCGCGCTGCGCGTGTGCCGATGGCGCGTCTGCAACACTCGCGGCTGAAACATCTTCGCGGATCTTCGCCTCGCGGGTTTTCGCGTCGCGGTTGAAATAGGTGTCGGTGGCGGTTGGCCCGGCAACCGTGATCTCGCCGACTTCCCCCGGCGGAACGAGCAGCGCGTCCGACCAGTCCGCGATCGGCTCATCGGTGATCGCAATGATGCGCACGACATTGGGCGCGGTCGGGTGACCGACGCAGGTGCCGGCGCCGCCGCCGGTCGCTTCGCGCGTGGCTTGCAGCTCCCGGCCTTCGATCATCGAGACCGGCAGACATTCGGTTGCGCCGTAAGGCGTCCAGAAGTGCGCGTCATCCGGTAGCAGCCCCCGCAGCGCTGCGACGACATCCGCCGGCACCGGCGCACCCGCGGACATGACCCGCTTCAGTGTCGGCAGCGGCGCGCCATGGCGTGCCAGCACCGCCATCAGCGCCGGCGAGCCGAACAACTGGTCGACACCGAACCGCTCGATGGCATCAAGCAGTTTGCGCGGATCCGCATCCGCCGGTCGGGTCGGGTCCATGTCGGGAATGATCGAGGTCACCCCCAGCGCGGGGTCGAACAGGGCGAACGGCGGGAAGGTCGGCAGGTTGACCCCGCCCGGCACGATGCCGAATGCATCGCGCAGCATCGCCACCTGGGCGAGGAAATGGCGATGTCGGTAGACCACGCCCTTGGGCACGCCGGTGGAGCCGCTGGTAAACAGGATCGCGGCGACATCCTCCGGGGACGTCGCGGCGGGCTCCCGTGCCCGGCCGCTTGCCAGTGCCGCTGCGCCCTCCTGCTCGACCTGCTGCAGGGTCGCGTCGCTCAACCAGGGACGGCGCGCCGTGGTAATCGCCAGCCGGGCCGACGTCGCCCACCCCAGCAGCCGCCGAGCGACATGCGCCAAGCCGATACCGATGAACGCGTGCGGCTGCGCTTCGTCCAGACACTGCCGCAGCGCCCTCCGGTCGATTCCGGGATCGACCAGCACCGGAACCGCGCCCGCCTTGAACAGCGCGAACATCAGCAGGAAGAACTCCGGCGAGGGTCGCACCATGATGACGACGCGGCTGCCGTGCACGACATCGCGCAGCCCCAAGCCGGCAGCGATCGCGTTGCTGCGCGCCTCCAGTTCGGCATAGGTCAGGGTGACGTCGTAACTCGCCAGACCATCCCGCCGTCGTGTGCCGGGACAGCGCATCGCGATACGGTCAGGGTGCTGCGCGGCCAGCCGTGGCAGCGCCGCCGCGATGTTGCTGGAATCAGTCACGCGGCAACGGGTGGCTGTCCAGAAACGCCCGGATCGCCGGAACCAGTGCTTCGTGGCGGTCTTCCAGCACGTAGTGGCCGGCATCCTCGAACGAATGCACTTCGGCGTTTGGCAACGCGTCGGTGAAACCTTTCAGGAAGTGCTTGTCGAACACGAAGTCACGCAGCCCCCAGCCCAGGAAAGTCGGTCGGTCCGCGAACTCCGGCAGTCGCCGCCCGGCTTCGGCCACCAGCGGCCAGGCGCGATCACTGTCGGACAGGGGAATATCCTGCATGAAACGCAGCGTGCTGATGGCATTGCGCCAGCCGCTGTAGGGAGCGATATAGCTCCGCCGGACATCCGCGGACAGGGAACGGGTGGTGCCCATCCACGCCGCCCCGCGCGCAAACAGGTTGAACCTCCGGATCAGGAAGCCGCCGATGCGCGAATCCCGACCGAAGCTCAACCGCCTGGGCATGCGCTTGGCGGCAGGCAGCGGGAACGCGGCCGTGTTGAGCACGACCAGCCGCTTGACCTGATCGGCATGCCGCAGCGCCCAGCCGAAGCCGATCATGCCGCCCCAGTCGTGCACGGCAAGGGTCACCGGGCCGATGATTCCCAAGTGGCGCAGGAGTGCAGCCACGTCATCCACCCGCGATTGCAGCGTGTAGTCGTAGCGCGGCGACGCGTCCGCAGCGTCGTCGGGACGATCCGACAGGCCCATGCCGACGTGGTCGGGGACGACGCAGCGATAGCGGTCCGACAGGCCGCGCACGAGGTGCCTCCAGTAGAAGCTCCACGACGGGTTGCCGTGCAGCATCACCACGACCTCGCCATCGCGAGGACCCTCATCGAGATAGCTCATCGCGATGCCCGGACGGACATCGAACCGGGCCGGGGTGAAAGGATAGTCGGGAAAATCGCGTGCTGTCATTGCTGGCCCATGCAGAATCCGCACGAGGACCCAGGGCCTGGCGGTGAAGGTGGCCATTATCGACTGCCGGGATCGCAAACGCACCGCAACCGGCGCGTGGGTTGGATCCGGCTACCGTCCGCGGACTTTCCTGGACTGCGCCGGCACCCGGGCGCGGCCTTGTGGCACGCGCATCGCCGGCCGCCCAACCGGTCGGACGCGCCCACCGTTACCGGGTAAAATGAGCGGTTCCGCCGTATGACCCGAGATCCTGTGAAAGCCACCCTGCACGCCCTGATCGCGCAAGCCATCAACGCCCTGCGTGCCGCCGGCACCCTGCCGGACGAGATGCCCACGCCCGATTTCGTCATCGAGCGCCCGAAGGCACGCGCACAAGGGGACTTCTCGACCAACGCCGCGATGCTGCTGGCCAAACCGGCGCGCTCGAACCCGCGGGCGATCGCGCAGGCCATTGTCGATGCGCTGCCTGCCAACGCCGATATCGGCAAGGTCGAGATCGCCGGCCCGGGCTTCATCAACTTCCACGTCGCGGAAAGTGCCTGGCGCCGCGGCCTCGCCGAGGTGTTCGCCCTCGGCGACACCTACGGGCTCAACGATGCCGGCAAGGGTCGTCGTGCGGGGGTCGAGTACGTCTCCGCCAACCCGACCGGTCCGTTGCATGTTGGCCATGGCCGCGCGGCGGTGATCGGCGACTGCATCGCCCGCGTGCTCGCGGCCAACGGCTGGGAAGTGGCGCGCGAGTACTACTACAACGATGCCGGCGTGCAGATCGAGAATCTCGCGCTGTCCGTGCAGGCGCGCGCCCGCGGCATTGGCACCGATGACGCCAACTGGCCCGAGAACGGCTATCGAGGCGACTACATCGCCGACGTCGCCGGGGCGTATCTGGATGGCGCCAGCGTGGAACTGGACGGCGAGGTGATCATCGGCGCCAGGGATGCCGACGACATCGACGCGATCCGCCAATTTGCCGTGGCGTGGCTGCGGCTGCAGCAGAACAGCGATCTTGAAGCCTACGGCGTCGCCTTTGACGTCTACTTCCTGGAAAGCTCGCTGTACTCGGACGGCAAGGTGGAAGAGACGGTCGCCGCCTTGACCGCCAACGGCCACACCTACGAAGACGGCGGTGCGCTGTGGCTGCGCACCACGGGTTTCGGTGACGACAAGGACCGCGTGATGCGCAAGTCCGACGGCACCTACACCTACTTCGTTCCCGACGTCGCCTACCACCTGAGCAAGTGGCAGCGCGGCTATGAGCGCGCGATCACCGAGCTCGGCGCCGACCACCACGGCTCCCTGGCCCGCGTCCGCGCGGGCCTGCAGGCACTTGACGCGGGCATCCCGCAGGGCTGGCCGGAATACGTGCTGCACCAGATGGTGACGGTCATGCGTGGGGGCGAGGAAGTGAAACTCTCCAAGCGCGCCGGCAGCTACCTGACCCTGCGCGAGCTGGTCGACGAGGCCGGCCGCGATGCGACCCGCTGGTTCCTGGTCGCGCGCAAGCCCGACTCCCAACTGACCTTCGACATCGATCTGGCGCGCAGCCAGTCGCTCGACAACCCCGTCTATTACGTCCAGGTCTCGCACGCACGGATGTGCGGTCTCATGCGCCAGTTGGACGAGCGTGGGCTCTCCTTCGACCGCGATGCGGGCCTGCGACTGCCGCTGGAAGACGACGCCGCGACCCACGAACTGGTGGTGACGGTATTGCGCTACCCCGATGTGGTGGAAACCGCCGGCCGCGACCTGGAGCCGCATCAGCTGGCCGCCTACCTGCTGGAACTGGCGCAGGTGTTCCAGTCGTATTACAACGATCATCAATTCCTGGTCGACAATGCCGATCAGCGCCACGCGCGGCTGGCATTGGCGATGGCGACACGCCAGGTGCTGGCAAATGGTCTGAATCTGCTGGGCGTAAGCGCCCCCGAGGTGATGTAAGTGGCAGCACGACGCGGCAAATCGCAGGCTAGACGCAACCAGGGCAACAGTGGCATGCCTGGCTGGGCGTGGATGATCCTGGGCATCCTGATCACCATCGCAGTGATCCTGCTGATGCCCAAGCTGCTCAAGTCGGACGGCGACGGTTTCTTCCGCCCGCAGCCCAATCCGGATGCGCAGCCGGCACCGGTGGCAGGCGAGGACGGCATGGTGTCGCCAGGCGCGGGCACCCCGGTTCCCGCCGCCGCCGGCGATGGTCCCAAATACGACTTCTACACCCTGCTCCCGGGCAAGGAAGTGGCGGTCAGCGATGCCGAACTGGCCGCCACCGAGCGTGCCGAGGCAAAGCGGGCCGATGCGGCGCGCGCTGCTGCCGCACTTCGTGGTGAGACCCCTCCGCCAGTAGACAGTTCCGACGCGGCCGAACTGGCTCTGCCGTCGCCGGTCATCGACGAAACGACCGCACCGGTACCGGAACGACCAACGCCCGCGACCACTGCAGTGGCAACCGCTCCGGCTGCCTCCACCCCGATCGCGCCCGTCGCCGCCAGCGCACCTGACGCTCCCACGAGCGATGGCAGCCGTTACCTGTTGCAGGCAGGCGCGTTCCAGGCGTCAGCACCGGCCGAAGAGTTGAAGGCACAGCTGGCGATGATGGGTCTCAGCGCCCGGGTCGAACCGGCAGAAATCAGCGGCAAGACCGTTTACCGCGTGCGCATGGGCCCTTACGGCAGTGCCGGCGACCTTGCCGACGCCAAACGCAAGCTCGCCAGCAGTGGTGTCTCGGCCATGGCCATCAAGGCGAAGTAAACCAGACCACCGGACGCATGGCGTCCGCTGCAACCGCGCGAACCCGCCGGTCGCGCGACCTCAGCGCTTGAGCTTGATCAGTGCCGACGTGTCACTGTCGCCGTCACCCTGATCGACCAGACGGGTGTAGTCCGCCAGCGCCAGCTCCAGCGTCGACAGCTTGATCGCGGCTTCCTGAGCGATGTCGCGCACGATGCGCAGATCCTTGAGCATGTGCGCGCTCTTGAATCCGGGCGCGAACTCGCCGCGCATCATCGTCGCTCCGCGCTTTTCCAGGAACCAGTTACCCGCCGCGCCAGCCATCAGCGTAGGCAGCAGCCGCTCCGGATCCAGTCCGAGCTTCTCACCCAGCGCCAGCCCTTCGCACACCGCCTCGTTGATGCCGGCCACCAGCACCTGGTTGACCGCCTTGGTCGCCTGACCGGCGCCGGTCGCGCCCATGTGGCTGATCCGGCTGGAATAGGCTTCCAGCACCGGACGCGCTTTCTCGATCGCTTCCGCCTCACCGCCGGCCATCACCGACAGTTTGCCGTTGTGTGCGCCCTCAACGCCGCCCGACACCGGCGCATCGACGAAACCAATTCCCTGCGCCTGCAGCGTTGCCGCGGCGCGGCGCGCGGTCTGCACGGACACGGTGGAGTGGTCGACCACCACCGCACCGGGTTTGAGCACGTGAGCCAGCGCGTTGACGTTCTCCAGTACGTCGGCATCGAGGGACACGCACATCGCGACGACATCGCAGTCGGCGAAGTTGTCGGCCGATCGCGCCGCCCGCACGTCCAGGTTTTTCGCCATTGCATCGGCCTTGGATTGCGTGCGGTTGCCGACGACCGTCAGCAAACCACGGGCGTGCAGGTAGCGGGCCATCGGTGCGCCCATCGCACCCAGGCCAATGAATCCGGTTTTCATGCGATTCCCCATGCCTGTTGCAGGCGTTGTTTCAAGTGTGCGTCGACTACGCCAACGGCGCATCGCTCAGGTACGTGTAGCCCGTGAGCCCCGCTTCCAGCGCCGCGTTCAGCTGCTCCGCCTCGGCGGTCGAGAGACCAGCAGCCGCCACCTTGGCGCGGTAGTTGGCACGCAGGTCTTCCAACCGGTAGCCCACGTAGTCCAGCATGACGTCCGTGGTGTCGCCGCGGCGCTGCTGCTCCAGCTGGTAGCCATCGCCATCCAGTTTTACCGATACCGCGTCGGTGTCGCCGAACAGATTGTGGATGTCACCGAGAATTTCCTGGTAGGCGCCGACCAGGAAGAAGCCAAGGCGGTAGCTCTCGCCCGGGTTGAGCGAGTGGATCGGCATCGAGCTATCGAGCGTTTCATTGCCGACATAGGTGTCGATGCGTCCGTCGGAGTCACAGGTCAGATCGGCGATTACGCCGCGACGCTGCGGCGCTTCGTCCAGACGCTCGATCGGCATGATCGGGAACACCTGCTGGATCGCCCACACGTCGGGCATCGACTCGAACACGCTGAAGTTGACGAAGTACTTGTCCACCAGCCGCTGGTTGAGTTCGTCCAGCACCGCCTGATGGCTCTTCTCGCCGGCACTCAGCCGCTCGCGCACGCCGTGGGCGATCAGGTAGAACAGGTCGTCGATGCGGGCCCGGTGGACCAGATCGATATGGCCCAGCGCGTACGCGGTCACGCCTTCGTTGTGGAAGTGCACAGCTTCGTGGAACAGCTCCACCGCAGGCCGCGAGTCCAGTTCGGCGTGGATCTCGCGCAGGTGCCGGATCATCGCCGGCTCAAAGTCGTGCTCATCGGGCACCCGGCCTTCTGGCGCCGGCTCGACCTCGGAGACGTTGGCGATCAGCACGGCATGGTGCGCGGTCATCGCGCGTCCGCACTCGGTGACGATCCGCGGCGGCGGCAGACCATGCTCGGCGCAGGCATCGGCCAGTGGCTGGACGATGCTGGACGCATACTGCTGCACGCCATAGTTGATCGAGAAGTAGCTGCGCGACCGGGTACCTTCGTAATCGACCCCCAGGCCGCCGCCGACGTCCATGTAGCGGATATTCGCGCCCAGCTTGGACAGCTCGACCAGATAGCGTGTGGCTTCGCGCATGCCGCTGGCGATGTCGCGCACGTTGGAGATCTGCGAGCCCATGTGGAAATGCAGCAGTCCCAGGCAGTCGGTCATCTCCGCATCGCGCAGGCGCTTCCACAGGTCCAGCACCTGGCGCGGTGACAGACCGAATTTGGCTTTGTCGCCGCCACTGTTCTGCCACTTGCCGGCGCCCAGACTCGCCAGGCGCATGCGTACCCCCAGACCCGGTTTGACGCCCAGTGCCTTGGACTCCTCCATCACCAACGCCAGCTCGGAGGCCTTCTCGATGACGATGAAGGTCTCCATGCCGAGCTTGCGGCCGATCAGCGCCAGACGGATGTATTCGCGGTCCTTGTAGCCGTTGCAGACGATCAACCCGCCGGGCCGGCTCAGCGCGAGCACCGCCATCAGCTCGGGCTTGCTGCCCGCTTCCAGGCCGAAGCCGTCGCCATGGTGCGAGGCCAGCGTGCCGGCGACGCCCTGATGCTGGTTGACCTTGATCGGATAGACGGCGGTGTAGCCACCTTCGTAGTCGGCATCGGCCATCGCCTGCACAAACGCGCCCTGCAGCTTGCCCAGCCGGTTGCCGAGGATGTCCGGGAAACGCACCAGCAGCGGCAGCTTGGCGCCATTGGCACGCGCCTGGTCGACCACGTCCGGCAGCGCGACCACCGGCCCGTCGTCACCGGCGGGACTCACCGTCACCCTGCCGCGGTCGTCGACGTCGAAATACCCCTCGCCCCAATGGGGAACGGAGTAGGTCTTGCGGGCCTGATCAATCGACCAGTCGGACATCGGCTTGCTACCGGCAGCGTGGGGACGGGCATTCTATCGCCCTGCGCCGGAGCGGACCGTCACGATGCAGATCACGATCTGTTGCAGGGCGTTGGTTACAATTCGCGCCCTCCCCTCCGCCACGGCACTCGGTGTCCGCCGACCTGAATGTGGCCGCCAACACTGGACGAACTGGAATGAACGCTGACACGACGTGGCACTACGAAAACTTCGAACCCTCCGGCTCGGCGATCGGCTTTCGCATCACCCGCAAGCTGGACGAGGTGCAGTCGCCGTTCCAGAAGATCGAGATCTTCGAGACCACCGACTGGGGCAACCTGATGCTGATCGATGGCGCGGTGATGCTGACGACGCGCGACAATTTCCTCTATCACGAGATGATGTCGCACCCCGCGCTGTTCACCCATAGCGATCCAAAGCACGTGGTGATCATCGGCGGCGGCGACTGCGGCACCCTGCGCGAGGTGCTCAAGCACCCGGGCGTGGCGCGCGCGGTGCAGTGCGACATCGACGAGCAGGTCACCCGGATGGCCGAGAAATGGTTTCCGGAGTTGTGCGATTCCAACAACGACCCGCGCGCGCAACTGCTCTTCGATGACGGCATCGCCTACATGAAGCACTGCGAGCCTGGCAGCCTGGATGTCGTGATCGTCGACTCCACCGACCCGGTAGGGCCGGCCGAGGGCCTGTTCAACAAGTCGTTCTTCGAGTCCTGCTTCAAGGCGCTCAAGGACGACGGCATCCTGGTCCAGCAGTCCGAGTCGCCGCTGGTGCTGCTGGAGCTGATCAAGGCCATGCGCTCGGAAATGGGCAAGGCTGGATTTACCAGCTTCCAGACGCTGCCGTTCCCGCAGCCGTGCTACCCCACCGGCTGGTGGAGTTGCACCCTGGCGCGCAAGGGGCAGGGCTTCGATTTCCGCGAGGCCGATGCCCGTGCGAAGACGTTCGCCAGCAAGTACTACAGTGCCGACATCCATCGTGGCGCGTCGACGTTGCCCCCGTTTGTGAGCGAAGCACTCGGCGAGTAAGCCGGTTCAATCCACCGGCATAGCCGACGCATCTTCAATGGGGGTGCGCTGGCCCGCCACCTCCAGATCCGGCCAGCGCCGCGGCAGCACGTTCAGCTCGCCGCGTCGCAGCGCCTGCTTGAGCTTGGGCGTTCCATCGCCGTACATCACCACCGGCGCCACGTCGAGCCAGTGCCCGGCCTGGAACGTATGCAGGCGGCAATGGGTGACGTGGGTCGCGTCCAGGTGGCACAGCAGCACGTCGAGTGCGCCGTCGCCATCCAGATCCCTCACGATCGCCACGCAATCGCTGCCGGCCCGACCACAGCCCACCGAGTCGAGGCCACCGCTCGCCAGCGCCTGCCACCACGAGGCATCCGGCTGTGAACCCAGCACCGGCACCGATCCGGGCTGCAGCGACGCGTTGTCGCCGCCGGGCCCTTTTGCGCCGCTGTCCACGTCCCACGGCTGAAAGCGCTCGGTCTGCAGCAGGGCGCGGTCAATGGGATCTTTCAACGCTGGATCGGCCTGGATCTGCGGCGCTTCGGCCAGATCCTGCAGCGCCGAATATCCGGCGCGGCCCGACCGGTAGCGCAGGTAATCCACGTCGAAGTCGGCGCTGCCGGTGCGTCCGTCCAGCAACCGCTGGGCCTGACTGGACGCGGCGAGTCGCTGCGGGTCCAGTACGGGTGAATTCGCGAGAAGCACCAGCACAAGTCCGGCCAGTGCAGCGGTCACATTGACCGGTTCGAGTCTCGCCAGCCAGCGCCCCCGTCGACCCAGCGCTGCCCACGCGTAGCCCAAGGCATGGATGGCGAGTACACCGGCCGCCAGCGCGCCCCAGAACCGCTCGATGGTCCAGCCGTATTGACCTACCCGCAAACCCAGCGCCACCAGTGCGAGCACCGCGAACACCGGCAGCACGATCAGTCCGGCCGCGGAGACCAGGCGCAGCACGCGACCATAGGGCGCCGCTTCATCGCCGTCCTGATACACCGCATTGGCGAATACCACCATCGCCACGACCAGCCACATCAACACCATCGCGGCGTAGTTCGTGTCCCACAATGGCGCGAGACCCGTAAACGGCAGGGTCGCCACAAACAGCACCGCGATCACCGCGAGCAACGGGAACAATCCGGTGAAGATCGCGATCAGCAAACGTCGCATCACCTGCACCGGCCGCGACTGGCTGCGCCCTACCAGCACACCGAGGCCGGCGAACAGACCGGTCGCCAGATACAGGAAGGCCGTTTCGGTGAACAGGTCGGCGAACAGCTCGACCCCGATCAGCTTGAACAACCCCGCCCAGAGGCCAAGTACCGCCCAGCACAGGCCGGTGAATACCGCGGCAACCAGCAGGGTCAGCGCGTTCTGCCACGCGTAGGCGAACAGCTCCGGGTACGGCGCACACCACCGGCGATGCGCTTGTCGGCACTGCAGAAACGGCCCTGCGACGAACAATGCCGCGGACATGCTGATGGCGAATGGCGACAGCACCTGGTCCGCTTCCAGCCCCGGCGCACCGGTAGCGGCGTGCGCAGCCCAGGCCGACAGGCCGAGAAACACGGCGACCAGCAACGCCGTGTGCTGCCAGAAGATTCCGTCGTCCAGGCGCCGCACCGACAGCGCCATGGCGGTGGGCACCGCCAGCACCAGCGCGTACCAGCACACCCGGACCCCAAGCGTTCCCAGCAGTGACCAATCGCGCTCAACGCCGATCCAGACCAGCCACAACGCCAGCGCCTGCAGCAGCGCAAGCAGCACGATAAAGCCGCGTACCTGCCTGGACAGCGGCTCCTCGGCCACGCTCAAAGGACCGTCGCGGTCCCGGACGTCAGAGCGCATCTCCGTCCAGCTCGCCGGTACGAATACGCACCACCCGGTCCAGCTCCCAGACAAAGATCTTGCCGTCGCCGATCTTGCCGGTGCCGGCGGTCTTCATGATCGCCTCCACCACGGTGTCCACCTGGTCGTCCATGATCGCTACCTCCAGCTTGATCTTCGGCAGGAAATCGACCACGTACTCGGCGCCGCGGTACAGCTCGGTGTGCCCTTTCTGGCGCCCGAAGCCCTTGACCTCGGTGGCGGTAATACCGGCCACGCCCGCCTCGGCAAGGGCTTCGCGGACATCGTCGAGCTTGAACGGCTTGATCACGGCCATGACCATCTTCATCGGGGAACTCCAGGACTGCAGCGCATCGTTGCGACGAGGATAGCGCGAAGCCCGGACGTGGCTGCGGTAAAGTAGTGGTCGGGCGTGTCGGACTTTTCCGACACTCGATCGCGCCCCCTGCCGATGGTGCTGCGTCATCGCACCCGGCAGTCTGGGTCTATTGCCGGAGGAGCCGCCATGATCGATCTCAGCCACATCGATGAACTTGCACGCCGCCTGAGCGGACTGGTCCCGCCCAGCCTGCGCGAGGGTCGCGAAGAATTGCAGCAGAACTTCAAGTCGGTGTTGCAGACCGGCCTGGGTCGCCTGGACCTGGTGACGCGCGAAGAATTCGACGTGCAGCGGGCCGTCCTGTTGCATACCCGCGAGAAGCTTGACCAGTTGCAACGCACGGTCGCGGCACTGGAAGCGCAGCTGGGCTCCGTCGGCGCTGCCGCCGGCGCCGAACCGCACGCACCCCCGCGCCACTGATTCGCGATGAACCTCGCACTCGTGCACAGTCGTGCGCGATCGGGCGTCCGTGCCTCCGCGGTCCGGGTGGAAGTGCACCTGGGCGGCGGATTGCCGTCGATGTCGATCGTAGGGCTTCCTGAAACCGCGGTACGTGAAGCGCGCGAGCGCGTTCGCGCTGCGATCCAGTGCGCCCAGTTCGAATTCCCGTCGCGCCGCATCACCGTCAACCTCGCTCCCGCGGATCTGCCCAAGGGCGGCGGACGCTTCGATCTTGCGATCGCGCTGGGCATCCTCGCCGCCAGCGGCCAGATCCCGCTGGACGCCCTGGGCGGGTACGAATTTCTTGGCGAGCTGGCTTTGACAGGGGAACTTCGAGAGGTCGATGCGGTGCTCCCGGCTGCTCTGGCGGCCGCGGATGCGGGTCGCAAGCTGGTGGTGCCGCCGGGGAACGGGGCTGAAGCCGCACTCGTCGGCCGCGCGGAGACGCGCACAGCGCGGACGTTGCTGGAGGTCTGCGCGATGCTCGGCGGCACCAGGTCACTGCCGTTGGCGCAGGCACCGCAGCCTGTGCGCCGCATCGGTCCCGACCTCGCAGACGTGCGCGGCCAAGCGCAAGCCCGACGCGCACTCGAGGTTGCCGCCGCGGGCGGTCATCACCTGTTGCTGGTGGGGCCGCCTGGCTGTGGCAAGACATTGCTGGCATCCCGCCTGCCGGGACTGCTGCCGGAAGCCAGCGAGACCGAAGCGCTCGAGTCGGCCGCCGTCGCGTCATTGGGTGGCCGCGCAGTGGACGCATCGTTGTGGCGGGAGCGTCCGTTCCGCGCGCCCCATCACACCGCCAGCGCCGTCGCGCTGGTGGGTGGCGGCTCGGAGCCCCGCCCGGGCGAGATCTCCATGGCCCACAACGGCGTGCTGTTTCTCGACGAGCTGCCGGAGTGGAGCCG
>RCMY010003191.1_pt1 | contig 14590 bp, 8 predicted proteins | sample 2041341 | NCBI WGS metagenome assembly RCMY01 (sample SAMN09708234, study PRJNA481090) | Marine sediment metagenome, whole genome shotgun sequencing project.
GAGATATTGATTACTTACTACCCTGGAATACGGTTCCTGCAAAATAATGGGAAAATATAAACGGATGTGTGTTTAGCAAGACGCTTACCATTGACGTGCTTGATTGCCGTCCGTTTAAGCACTTTGTTTTTAAGCACTTGTTTCCTGTGCGACAAGAATGGTTTCTTTAAGCAAGGCATCCAGCTTGTCACCCAAGCGGTCTCACCACCTCGTAAACGAGGTAGGATCACCGGGAAGTTCATGTTGCAAAAAGTCTAGCCACAAAAATATTGCCAGTAAGGTTTCTCCACCCAGCGCTCTACCACTATTTCATCACTCTCATCAAAGGTGTATATGAGGTAGTGCAATCCCGCCATCAGGCGAGTGGGTAGTGGTGGCTGACCAGCACCTTCGGTGTAGACGGTATTATTGTTTTTCCAGCCTGTCCCAATTTAACGGATACTTCAAATCAGGGATGATTGAGTTATGTAAAAAAACTGGAAATGGAATATTATGAAGCATCAAAAAATTTAGATCCTGATCTTTAGCTAGCACATGATGAAAGCACTAACTTTCGACACACATACACCTCAGTCATTGGCCCGATAATTCCGTGATATGGATCATAAAACCTGATGACTTCCACCGACATCTTAGCCCACTCAAAAATCAAATTAGGGAGATCGTAACCATAATGAAAAGTAACAAGCGCCCCTTTTTCATTCACAGGATTACCATGATACTCAGCCTTCCCAATGATTATTTCTTCACTGCCATCTTCATGTATTCTCGCTCGCCTCTCGGTTTTCACCTTACCAGCGTAGGTTGGCGCCGTGAATATACAGTACCCACCTGGCTTTAGGGTACGAGCTGTTTCTCTAAACGCTTTTCCTGGATTGTTAACGTGTTCAAATACATCCTGTGATATTGCAGCGTCAAATAACTCATCCCCGAAAGTTTGGTGCTCAAGATTTTCATTTCGAAATCCCCTAATAACTTGTCCCGGATCTTCATTGGGAAAGAATTGGGTTGTTACATAATTCTCGCACTTTTGCTTTAGCTGCACACTAAGCCCTCGTGATGCTGGCGAAGATTCGTGGATGCTTTTACATCGCCAGTCTGGTATCAATTTTTTTAAAACAAGCGCTAGGGCACGTTCTCTGGGAACTGAGGTATTTTCACAGGAAGAACAATGCAGCTGTCCTCTGAATTTATTGCCCTTTGCTGAGAAAACGACCGTTTGCTCACAGATTGGACAAAATCCTTTTGACTGGTAAAAATATTCTTCTGATTCATTCATTTCTATCTCCAAATCAATTTACTGATATTGCGGTGTCAGAGTATGCCCAGCATTTTTATTAATAAGGCAGCCGACCTTTTAAACTATTATCCTGCCACAGGCTGTAGTTTAGTTATAAAAAATAGTGATTATCCCACTAAAAAGGTTAACGTATGTTGTTTAATCAGGGACAACCTTCGTTATTTAATAAATCTGAAAATACTTTGATCAAAGATAAATCGAAGTCTTTTACAGTGTTTGTGACCTCATACTCATCTTCATAAATTAAAGAACATAAATATTCTTCTTTTAACTTTTTATTTTCATTTTTGTGTAGCTTTTTTAGCTCCATGTACTGATTTTTATTTATAAAACTACCTAACTCTTCTTTGTCATATGAACTGTATAATTTTGCAAGCTTTTTTCTTAAAAAGGTAAGATTTTCATTAGTCCAACCACGAAGTTTTAAACCTCTTATTACTTCAACTGCATGTACACTTATACTTTCGTTAATTCTATTATCAGACAATGTATATAATCCATTATTAATATTAATAAGTTTACAAAAATCGGAAACTATATCTTTTTTTATTTCAGGGTCTTCATAGGACCTTACATATACACGCCCACCAAATGAATTTTCCCAATTTTTCACGAGCTCATAATAATTTAAATTCATCCTTTGAGCATTCAGATAATCAGAGAAATTTTTTATGTAGCCAGAATACAAAACACTAGTACTATAAGACGATTCCAAGTACCGATCTTGTCTTCTTAAATATATTATTACCTCTACATCAAAGTCCACTAGATTCTTTGATAATGTATCTATTTCACTCGGCCTTAAGACACTAAATTCTTCTGAACTTAAAATAATACTATTAATACCTTCAGATAAAGCAGCAGATTTAATCTCACTTACCAGATTCATTTCCTCTAATGTGGATTTTTCAATTACGTTTCCCTCAAAAACAGGCAAATATCCTGGAGTAGTAAAAAAAAGCCATGCCAGTAAATGCTGACCATGTCTACTAAACTCTGGACATCCAATATCGGGGTATAAGATTCCATCTTTTAGTAATAAATTACGATTCTCAGTTAAAAAAACTTGTAATGCTGTTGAGCCCGTTTTATGACTACCAATATGTAAAAATAATTTTTTCTTATCCAAAATCTCTAACCTGACTCAAGATTACCTTATAATCATTATTTTTCACCAAAACTCCAATATATCGTTCGATTGTGTGCATAATAGTACCATCTGACCAGCCATCTTCTAGTGGGATATGTTTAGACTCTACCAAACACAATTCCTTTAATGCCTCAGGCTTAAACCAATACATCGAACCTGCCGGAAAGAAAGATTCCTCAAATTCAACTTGAAGTAACTTATCTAAAGCAACAACAAGTTTTTTATGATATTTCATATTTTTTCTTGTATGAGGAATATTGTATTTTTCTGGCACAACCAATCCTAGCTTTTTGTCTGTGTCAAAGAGCGCTATGATTTCATCAACCTTTTCATTATTTCCAAGAAGAGCGCCAAAAAGATCGTCTTTGATTTTACTCCCATCTTCTCGATAGAGACTTTTTTTAGAATGAATTTTACAAACAGCGGTGTAATCTAAATCAATGATTTTTTTCAAAATACGAATAAATGGATAGATATCTCGTCCCCTGTTTTCAAAAAGAAAAATAGTTGCACTCGGATATTTTTTTAAAATCTTGTCGACTATCTGGTTACTTGTTTCTGTAACCGAGATATAAAGATCAAAACCATATTCTCCGAAATTAGATAGATAGCCTGCTATTTCTTCCCACATATCGAGATAATGTAAATGCAAGATAACAGCAACATTATTTTTTTTGCTGACCGCTTTTGCCGGGTACATTTTTTCTGTTACTTCAGCCTCATACTGACTTAAAACTTCATGAACAGCATTGAGGCTGGCATATCCGAATTCTCTATCTGGCTCGAGGTGAGTACCTTCTGCCCATTCATTCCAAGCATTTACAAACACCAGCTTGTGAGAATATTTATCATTATTGTAAACATCATTGACAATATGTGAAAACCACTGTTTAAACTTATATGTCGTGAAATTTGAAAACGTATGAGCGGCATTTTGTTTTCTCGCGGTATTATCCCACCCTAACATACTTGTTCTATAGAGGTCATACGTTGGTTCTGGATTAGATATAGCAGTTTTTACTACAGTTTCATAATTAAATACATTGCCCTCGTATTCAGAATTTATGATTTCAAGTTGATCAGTAATTTCATTTGCTTTCACAGAATGTGGAGGAAACTCCATGGATGCATCGAAACCAAACTCATCAGGAGTAGTTACCCCAAATGTTTGAGCTGATACTAAATATAAGCCCTTAAACCCTGCTTTCTTTACCTCTTCTCTCCATATTTTAGCCATATCCTTAATTTCTGGTATAATATTTGCCCGATATATTATAAGTACAGGCTTGTCGTTAATTGTTATATATCGTTCATCATTAAAATATTCAAACAAATTACGAATAAAAGCTATTGAATCTTTTTCACTATGATTTTGAGCGATTAATACATCATTCTCAAGACCATCCCAGCGCCTCGTCCAGTTCTCATTTGCCCAAGTCAAACAAAATGGGATATCAATTTTTTTATTTTTAAGCATATTTTTTAAAGGCAAATCCATTAAAATCTTGCCATCAAACCAATAATAGTAATAATTGAACCCATATATACCGTAATTCTTTGCCAATTTTGCCTGCTCCACCATGACTTCTTCTACTCTAAGGTCATAAAACGCATTATGTATTGGAAGATGCGGCTGATAGTGCCCTACATAGTTTGGCTTAGCTTTTGTTACATTAGTCCATTCTGTAAATCCTTTGCCCCACCATTCATCATTTTCCGGAAAAGGGTGGAACTGAGGCAGATAAAAAACAATTGTTTTAATAGTCGTATTAAATTTTTCGTTTTCAACGTAATCAACATACCGATTCTCTGCTTCAGGATTCTTGAGTTTTTCAATATTATCTAAAGCTAATTGATCAACAGGGAAAAAAGGTAAACTACCTTCATCAATAGTCAACCACCTCTGTTCATTTTGACCATAAGCAAGATAGTGGCTTAATGGCTCTACACTCATTCTTGCTACATCTGGATTTAGTTTTAAATATTCCGCACAATTAAACCAATCATTTGGAGCATACTGTTTGATCCAGCCTTTTTTGAGATAATGATTTAATGCTTCTTCTTCTTCAATCACTTCACCTTCAGGCAAATGGTCCAGATAGTAATCAACATCAAAAGCCTGTGCATCAGTGATAACGCGAGCCATTTGCTCATACTCTTCAGTTCTTTTCAAATAAGAAACTCTCTCTGCAGTGTAATAGTCAGCAATATCATCGAGCGAATAAATTTCTTCATAAAGGGATGGATTGCTAAATGAGTTAGGTAAACGTCCTTCCTTCCATCCAAAGTTTAAATAATGAAGAAAAGGATTACCGTCAAGCGCTTTCACATCAGCATTGGTCTTCAAGTAATAATCAGCTTGAAACCATCTATTTGGGGCATACTGTTTGATCCAGCCTTTTTCGAGATAATGGCCTAAAGCCTTTTCTTCTTCAACCACTTCATATTCGGGTAATTTACCCAGATAGTAATCAACATCAAAAGCATTAGAGCCCAGAATAACTTGATTCAAATACTTATCCTGCTCTGTTTTTTGTAATTCAACTATTTTCTCTAAGGTAAAATAGTTAGCTATATCATCGATAGAATCAATTGCACCATAAAAATCCTCAGTACTATATGAATTGGGTAAACGTTCTTCCACCCATCCAAAGTTCAAATAATGTAGAAAAGGATTACCGCCATGCGCTTTCACATCAGCATTAGCCTTCAGGTAATAATCAGTCTCAAACCATCTATTCGGATTACGACCTTCTTTGAATCCAAGTTTCATGTAATGCTCATATGGATCTACCCCAATCTTTTTTATATCTTCATACATGGATAAATAATAACTTGCATCAAAATATGATATAGGATCCAATTGATTTTCTTTCTTGATTTTTGAAATAATACTTTTCAACACTTAATCATTCCCTCGGTACTTTGTTCTAGGTTGGTTTAATTACATATATTAACTTGAGAATTTTCGTACTCATTTGGAGTTTTATACCCCGGTGTTGGGTGTAAACATCAACTTTGCTTGAAACAGATAACGAGAAAAAATAACAAACCTCTACTGACTTGCATTGAAAATACTTGATATCAAGTGCATTTTTAACATCAATAATAAAAGAATTAGCTCATCTTTCTCTAGCACCAAATAATTAAAAACGTTCCTAATCACATATTATTTAAAATTAATTTTTGTGGTTTTCATCCAACAAAACAAAAATATCTTTGAACAATCAGAATTTTTCTGAAAACTTGACTCTAATTCTTATGAAGGAATTATATCATTTGTAAACATAACTTAAACTTTATCACCTTACTTTAATAAGGAAAATTTAGTACGAAGTATACATTTCACGCGTAAATATTATATTAATACCCTTAAGTAAAGCACGCGTTTTCATTGCTGGCCTTTTCTAAGTATAAAAATTATTAACTTAACTAATAGTATCGCTATTTTACGAATTTACTAATATGATTGAAAGAGAGAGTTATTCCTTGTTTTATTATTAACCTAGAGGACTGCATTCACAATTGAAGCTTACTAAGCTCACAAATGATATCGCCATATTTCATGACATTTTATAAAATTTTTCGCGAGGTAGGTTAAATACTAGTTAATTTGTCATCCAGCATTTTTCTTTCTAAAGATTTGATTCGAATTCTTTAAAAACATTACATCATCTGTAAGTTTCACTGAAACTTTATCTCCATCCTTTAATGGTGAATTTTTAAGATCAAACACAAAACCACATTCACCTGTTGAGTGAATCTTTGCTTGCTGAACATGCTCACGAAAATCCTTAGCCAGTTTCACTTCTCGCAACTGATCATTAATGTATAGTTCTACATTAGCTGGAACGTCTGAGGATAAATATTTACCCCATCCAATAACTCTATTTTCAAAAATATACCCTATTTGCCCAATTGATTTTGTATTCCGGGAAGCATTGCGATAGCCCTTCTCTTGTTGATTGACTAATTTAACCGCCTCTTCATACAGCAATAAATCTTTGTCAATCAATGGATATACAGCAAGCCTTGTTTTTTCATTTTGAATATCAAAACCATACTTATTAGTATTCTTATTTAATGTTTTCGCTGCTTCATTGCCCATCGGCCAATCAAATAAAGAATCTAACCTTTCCTTAAAAGAATCCATTGATTCAGTTAGTCCGAGAACATTTATATTTTTCATGTTCTTAATTGCGTGATCTAATCGCTTATGATGATCCATATATAAAGTCTGAGTATTAAAAAAATAATCATAATCAATAGACAAAAAATGACTTACTAGTTTTTTAATATCTTCATGATTACTAAAATCCAAAGTTTTCATAAATAGAGCCAAATCTTGAAAAATTTTTGGATGATTTTTAAATCTTTTTTCTTCGCCCTCATCGGCGAGCTTTCTCACCCAACAAATATGTGAAATAACATGACTATAAGGCTCTCGAAAAGTTGCGATTGTGATCCATTTACTTAAATCAAGAATACTTGCCACTCTTGAGTATGATAGATGCCCTGACACAGCATCTATACTAGCAAGAGAGTTATCATTAAAAGGCCCACGGCCTTCGATATGAAGAATCGTATTATTAAAGTGTGTTTCAAGCAGGTTATTTAAAGTACTACCAGCAGTTTTTGGCACATGAAAATAAAAAACATTTTTCATTTGGTTTTTGTATCCTAGTGTTACACAAAGAAAAAATTAAAAGCGCAAATAGTATCACATTCTTTTTAAGTGATTTTCTATCAGCTTAGAATCATAACCAGTCTCATTGATAATTTTTTCCCAGTTTTTAATATCCATATTTCGAGGATTATCCTTTAACAATTCTATTTTTATAAAAGGAAATTTTCTATTTATAATTAGCTCATCCCAGCAAAAATGAAGCTGGTTTAAGTTACCGGCTTCTTTTGCGGGACATAAAACCTCAGTAGAAAGATCCGATTTTATTAGCCTGTTATGATACTTAATCTCATTTTCAATGACGAGTTTTCTTTTGTTATTATAAGTTTTGAGATTACCCCAAAAATCGGTGAAAACAGGGTGTGTAAAGGCTTTTCTATTATAAATCATGAAATAACTTTGAAGATGATGTTGGTTTTCATGGCTATCAGTCATAGAAAACATATCATTGTTCTTCATTGCCGAAAGGATAGTCTCATTAATATTATAAAAAGGCCCATAGACACTGTCATTACATAAAATAAGATTTTCATAATCTTGTAAATTATTGTCTGACAAATCCATTCCTGTTTTCCAGGCCCCGAAATCGTAGCCAATATTCTTTTTTATAATTATCTGATTACAATACAACTTGATTTTCTCAATTTCTTTCTCCTTCATTTTTTCACACGTTGATACAAAAACAATATCGGCAAACTTACTGAGTGATTTCAGATAATGAATAACATAATCCTGTATTTTATTATCCACATCGAAGTGTGAAAACACACACAGATAATTACTATTTTTGGGCTTTATGTGAATATTCTTCTTAATTTCATGTGTGAACTCTTGACCAATAAAATCAGCTCTGTGGGTGGTCTGTAAACTTGAAATAGAAAAATTATTTGTATAACCATCCAGATTTTTATTGTAATAAGGATCAGTCGTTACGAACGTATCTGGATGTTTGCTCTTGAGAGCAATTTGCTCATTGCCACAGCGCATGAGCTTTTCAGTGGTATCCTCTAGACCTCGTGATATGGACTCATGGTGGTAAGCCTCACAGAATGGCGTATATATATTTAATAAACCGTTTTCTTTGATAGTTAAACACAGATCAACATCGTTATAAGCAATTTTAAGATTCTCTTCATCAAAACCACCAACATCCATAAACAAATCTTTTTTAAGCATCATGCAGGCAGCTGTTACTGCACTGTAATTATTTACAATTGCCAACCTGGACCCATAACCTGAAGAGTTTCGTGGAAAAGAATTGAACACACTAATAATTGAATGCGATGTATAAGGAGTAATAACAAGCCCTGCGTGCTGAATTGTATCATTTGGGTAATATAACTTGCTGCCAACTACACCAACCCTTTTTTGTTGAGAGTACATCAACAGCTCTTCAATCCATTCTGGAGTAATGATTTCTATATCATTATTTAAGAAAACAAGTTGCTCCCCTTTGGCGAATTCTGTAACTGCATAATTATTAATTTTGGAAAAATTAAAAGGGATATTTAATTCATGAAACTGTATTCTTGAATCTAAATTCTCGAGCCGTTTCATTTCAGCAAAAGTATTGTTATCAGTACTATTATTGCTGATACCAATTATTTCATAATTTTGATAAGTGCTCTTTGAAAGGATGGATTCTATACAAGTCTTGAGAAGTTCGGGCATGTCTTTAAATGGGATAATAATACTTATTAATGGATTATCAACAAGCTCATATTGAATCCTATATAAGCCAGGTGATTTACCAAAGATTACATTTGCACTAATCTTTCTGCGCTCCATTGCCCGCTGCAAAGCCAATCTCCCAGCTTCATTGGCATAAGACTTATCGCCAAATGATGCTGCAGTTGAACCAGGAATTTTTCGCCAGTGATACAAAACTTTTTGTATATGTGAAATTTTTGTTGTGTATTCAAGCACTTTTAAATAAAGATCGTAATCTTGCGCCCCTTCCAGGCCAATACTAAATCCCCCAACCTTATCCACCAATGTTTTTTTAATAGCACCAAGGTGACTTAAGTAATTGGTACTCAGAAAAGTATCTGGCGCATAATCTGGTTTGAAGTTTGGGTCACAAAAACTCCCATCCATTTCAAGCTTGTCCTCATCAGAATATATAAATTCTGCACCATCAACATTAATAGACTTCACAATTTCATACAGGGCATCCGGAGTAAGCTCATCATCATGATCCATTAACACGATATATTGCCCGTTAACAGCCTTCAATGCTTCATTAGAGGCATTGGAGATGTTTCCATTCTCTTTAAGATATTTTATTTTTATCTTTGGATTATCTAAGCTCTTCAAAAAACTGATGGTTTCAATATTTGTGCTGGCATCATCAGCAATACTGATTTCCCAGTTTTCATACCATTGATTTTCTACCGATATTATTGCTTTTTCTAACCACTTTTTTTCAACGTTGAAAACCGGAATAATAATGGACATTAATGGTGGTTTTTTAAAAGCCTTTATCTCTTTTTTTATCTCTAATGTTAATTTAGGCTCAAAATAAACATAAGTTTCAGTATTACTGATTTGTTTGTGAATTTTTTTTAAGTATCTTGCTAGAACAGGTTTAATACTGTTACTAATATTTTTCGTAATCCTTCCGTCAATATATTCATCTTTATTAGCCTGGATAAAATGTACCAATGGATTAATATTTTCTTCTGAAATCATTCGATTATCTTTTACATAGGAGTCGATATCGAAGGTTTCTGAGGGCTGTCTTCCCTCTTTCCAGCCATATTCACAAAAATGCATCAAAGGATCCATACCAGACTGAGAAACATCAGGGTATAGCGTAAGATAATAAAGAGGAGAAAATAGGTTCGACCGACTAATTAGCTCCCTATCCTTCAATAATGCCCTTTTTTCTTTGCTCACGAAAAATAAAAACAACTTATTCATAAAATGACTTCTTTCCTCATGATATCCGTGTAATTTGTTGTTTTTATTTCTAGCGAACATCATTTTTTTAAATAAATCATCAGCATTCACAAGACGTAAATCTAGTAGTTCCGCTTCCTCCCTTGTCTCTGTGTAGTCCAGCTTAATTATAGCTGTTTCTTGCTTTGCTAGGGACAGCTCCTGCTTTGTATCTTCCAATTCTTGTTTATGCCTATCATGCTGCAGTTTCTCTTCACTCAACGATGCTTCCAGTTGATTGATTTTTTCATTTCCTTTATTGGAAATCTCGGTCATTAAAACTAATTTCCTGATACTGCGATCAAGTTCATTTGTTTGCTCATCGTACAACTGCTCAAACTGACCTAATTGCTGCTGCTGCTGAAGATTTTTTGCATTTTTATTCTCAAGTTCTTTATTTTGTTCGTCATGAAGCAACTGAAGTTGAGTTAATAGCTCTTGTTGCTGAGCAATCTTTTTTCCTTTCGTTTCAAGCTCTTCTTCTTGTTTAGCCTGGTTATACAAATAATATTTTTTTGAGCACTTAAATTCATCAGCTAGTTCATCTAGTTCCACATGATTACTGAAATCGTTGCTTTTTAAAATAGATACCAAATCTCTCAGGTACGCAGGAAGATCATCCGCAAACCTTTTTAGCTCAATAAGGTGATGTTTAAGTTTGGGCGTATATAGTTCATGCGCCGCCTGATACATATTCTCGGTAAGCTCAACTTCAAGAAATTTACCAAGTCCTTTAAAAAAAGTATCCAGCTCGCGAAAATCATTATCATATCGAACTACAAATCGCTCATAATCACGGCTATTTTTTTCCGCCTGAAAAAAGTAATGCGACCATAGCATCAGGCTCTTTTCGACAGCCATCTTATTTCGTGATTCAAGAGACTGAAAAACTTCCATAGGGCTGCGCCATATAAAAATCACTCTGATTTTATACCCCATCTCTTTTAGCACTTTTTCCCAAAGTGGAAAAAGCAAACACATGCGCGGATCTTTTATAAAAATTCGTTCTTCCGAGCCAAACTCCTCTTGGATTAGCTCCTTAATAGCCACTTCATGTCTACGAAGATCTTTCGGTTTTATGTCTTGAATAGTAAAAGAAAAGTCATGCCATGACCCACCATTGCCCATTAGAATAGAATCATTTAATTCATATATTTTTTGGTTTTCAAAAAATCCCTTCGGATTATAATCTTGAGGAGGCATTTCTGTAACACCAAGACTAAAGCCTTGTAATGAAACCAACCCCGCAAGCACCGAAGTACCTGAGCGGTGCATACCCAAAACAACCACGCATTCCTTCATGAAACAATACCTAATAAATTATTCTTTTTTAAGAAATGAATTTAAGTTTTCTATCGATAAACCTAAGCGACAACCAAACAACTCTGCTTGTAAGAGCCATTTGCACGAAAGACATGACGGATATTAAATGGTTTAAATCTCCCAGATTTTCCCTAAAAATGCGGTCAATAGCGCTGCCATTACCCTTATTTTTATGAAAAACCTGGAAAATTACGCCCATTTTTCTCTCGCCATCCTATCGTGCAAAGGTCTCTATAAACATAAATTGCAATCGGCACATTATATTTACTAGACGCCACTTATGCCATAATATTTCAAACAAAAAATAAACTTCTATATAATTTGACACCCCCCACCTTTAGGGCAGTTTTTCAGCACATAACTCAAAGAATAAAGGCTACACTAAGCGAAAAATAAGTTTAGAATGCCCGCTAGAAAGAACCTTTAAGATTTACTAAATATTGCGAACCTTCAAAAGAGAAAGCTAAATGACTGATGATGTTTACTGGCATTCAGGAAATGTGGACCGCCATGCTCGACAAAATAGAAACAACCATAAAAGCTTTGTTTTGTGGTTTACTGGCCTTTCTGGCTCAGGGAAATCAACCTTGGCTAACGCAGTTGAAAAACAACTATTTGACACGGGTCATAGCGTAATTGTATTAGACGGCGACAATATCAGACATGGTTTATGTTCTGACTTAGGATTTACTGCAGAAGATCGTCATGAAAATATGCGAAGGATAGGAGAAGTATCTAAACTTTTTGTAGAATCAGGAACTATAGTTCTTGCAGCTTTTGTTTCTCCTTATCGAGAAGATCGAGAACAGGCTAGGAGCAGATTACCTCATGGAGATTTTTATGAAGTTTATTGTGAGTGCGATCTAAGTGTATGTGAAGAGCGAGACCCTAAAGGCCTCTATGCCCGCGCAAGAAAAGGCGAGATAGAAAACTTTACAGGGATATCAGCACCGTATGAGGAACCGATAAAACCAGACCTGGTAGTTAATACGAACAAATTGACAGTTGACGAAGAAGTGGAACACATCAAACAAAAGCTGAGTAACAAAGGATTAATAATCTAATTTATAAAGACAAAGAGACAACTTAAACACATAAGATAGAAGTTACCTTTTATTCTGAAACCATACGCATGGTTTTCTGGAATATTGAGACTAAAGAAGGCAACGCAACAAAAATGAAAGGCATTATTCTAGCAATCGCTTGTATGGTTGTTTTTGAAAATGACTATAAGAACTTATTCATAGCTTGCCCGTTTTTTAATCGTGTTATTTCCAGGTTTTCGAAAATGGCATGTAACAAGATGTGCTTTATTTAAGATAGTGGATAGGTTTAAGAAACTGCTATCGAAGTGAAAAAACACCCTTTGAATAGTTCTTTATTTTTCGTAGTACACGGGTTAGCCAGAATACTTGATTGCTGCGCTTTCCACCCTGTTTTTCTATCTGTTCTTTTAGCTGCTTAACAATTACTTCAGGCGTTGTGAAATCACCTGTTTGCCAATTTATATAAAGCGGATAATCAATCAAAGTAGCGGCTACCAGTTCATTTATTGTTAGCTTACGAGTCCGCCTTTCTAACAGGTGCCGGTCTTCAGTCAAACCCCAGTTCGAATAAAATGGCAGACCATAACAAACTACCTTTAAATCCCGTATTAAGGCTTCAAAGCCAACCAATGAAGTCATGGTGTGGACCTCATCTACAACGGCTAAACAATCAGTAATACTGGCATCCAGCAAAACCAGATCACAAAATTCTTCTAGCGTTTGTTTATCTACCTTGCCCTTTCGGTTACCGCTCACCACATCTGGATGCGGCTTATATATTAAATATGTATCATGGTTTTTATCACGCACTGCCTTGATCAAAGCGGCATTGGTGTTGATATCGACACAGCCTTTTTTAATGGATGCATCATCTTCAACCTGCCCAGGGATTAAAATGACTTTTTGATTAACTTTAACGTTTACCAGAGATGATTTTTTAAATTCACCGCCCAGATTGTATTTACTCAATTCGTTTTCTAGCAATAAGTTTTTAAGCGCCTCTGCTCTGTTTATCTCATCTCCTGAAATCACCTTATTCTGTAGAATCGTTTCAAGATCACACGGATTTGTTGGGTCATAGTAAATACCCGTTTTATCCAGAACCAAAGATGCAGGCGCTGTTAAGTCAGTACCCAAACCCGTTGAGCGAATAAAGCCATCTTCGACATACCAGGGGACACCCCCCCACTTTTTGATGATTTTTGTAACTTCCGCTTGATCTTTACTTGCCCAGGTAACTAATTGAGATTGTGAGTTAAAACCTTTTTTTACGGCCTGATCTTCCGATGAAATAAAAATAAGCTCTTCATCTGATGTTAAAAAGGTTTTTATATGGTTTTGCTTCCAGCGGGTAAAATTGATGCAAAACAACATATCAGTTTATTCTCCAGTACACACTCACAACCATGTAAGTAAGTAGTATTTTGAGCCGGTTTTTTTTATAAAAACGCAAGATGCCACCGCCCTTATTGAAAATATGCTGCTTGCAGGTATAAAGATAAAAAAGCCGTATATTCTTTTTAAAAATAGAATCTTGTGCTGTTATTTTAGATAACTGAAGATGCCCCAGAATCTTTTTTCTGGGATTGTGTGAAATCCTATCTTCACCCGTTTTATTAAAGATAAACTTGATATCCGGACGGCTAACAAGCACCTTCGAATGTTTGATAGCATCTAAATACATCTGCCAATCCTGACATGAGGCAAATCTTTTAAATTCAATTTCCTCCAGTATTCGCCGAGAAAATGTTACGCCACCCAACGGTCCCATACAGTTACGATAGACTAAACGCGATTGAATTTTACGAGGACTTTGCAAATGTTTATGGTAATACTTCTGTAGCCGATAGTGTTGTTGTGTTTTTTCCTTATCTATTCTGGCAGTCATTAGTAAATCCAGCTGTGGATTTCCCTTAATTGTATCGATTAATACTTTAAGCCAGTTTTCATCAATAGAATCATCAGAATCATGAAAGTGAATAAACACTCCTTTAGATAGCTTGAAGCCTTTTTCTCTTGAATACGGAGCGCCAGAATTCGTACTATTTCGCTGTAGAATTAAAGGAAATGAAACTGTTGGAACAACTATCTTAATATCAGAACAATCATCAATGACTTTCACTTCAACAAAGTTCTCAATATTTCAA
>RCMY010005376.1_pt1 | contig 14589 bp, 12 predicted proteins | sample 2041341 | NCBI WGS metagenome assembly RCMY01 (sample SAMN09708234, study PRJNA481090) | Marine sediment metagenome, whole genome shotgun sequencing project.
CTGCGGACTGCGGACTGCGGACTGCGGACTGCGGACTGCGGACTGCGGACTGCGGACTGCGGACTGCGGACTGCGGACTAAAATTCGATTTTGAGGATTTGAAAAGCAAATATTTTATTAAAAAAACTACTTTGAAACACACATTTTACATAGGTTTTTTGCTGTTGGTTTTTACCTCTTGTAGGGAAACCACCTCGAACATAAACATCCCTTCTCCGAAAAAGACGATATATATAAGTGACAATTTAGAACTATCCGAAGCGGAATATTACGATAAGGTGCTGGGGGCTTTGGTCGGCTCCGCTATTGGCGATGCTATGGGCGCCTCCACCGAAATGTGGCACCGAAATGACATTCAGCTCAAATACGGCTACATTACGGGACTGACTCCCGCAGTGCGCGAACAGTCGCCTGAAGGCACCTGGGGCCATAACCTTGCCGCCGGTGCCAGCACAGACGATACCCGCTGGAAATTCGCCATGGTAAAATACCTTACGAAATACCAAGACGAATGGAACCCCGAGAACTTTGCGGATTTTATAGTGGACTATTATGGTACTCTGACAAGGAGCCTCTCCGATGATAGCGATATCCCCAAAACAGATTTTCTGGATACTCAAATAGAAAAGATCGATTGGATCAAAGAGTGGGCCCGGGTAGCCATGGCCTACCGCGAAAATCCAGATACCTATCAAAATGCATTGAACCGGTTTTATGGTGGTGAGATGTCATGCGCCGGTCAACTATATACGCCCATGTTCGGATTCGTGAGTGCCACCCCCGAGGAAGCGTACAACATCGCCTACGAGCATTCCATTTTTGACATTGGCTATGCCAAGGACATTTCAGGTCTGGTCTCGGCCATGACCCATACGGCCCTACGCACCCAAAACATGGATTCTATTCTCGACACCGCCACTTTCGTTGACCCCATTGGCTATCAAGATAGCCGCTTGGTCGGGCGGATAGCATATTCCATCACCGATGCCTCGGTCAAAAGTGTTTTGGAGGTAAAAAACATGACCTTGGCGGATTCTTTGAGTGCGGCAGATTCGACAATCTTCAAAATGCCCAAAGGTTTTCCTGACAATCAAAAGGATTGGATCCGGCAGGAATCGGTCTATCAATTTTTGGAAAAGAACGAAAAGGCCATCCCCTTCCATTCCGGGGAGATTTGGCAGATTTTGGTCACGGGCCTTCAATTCGGAGAGGGAGATTTCGAAAAAACCATGCAATTTATCGTAAACTATGGTAGGGACAACGATACTGTAGCTGCAGTTGCCGGAATGATCTTGGGGGCGAAAGATGGGTTTTCCGGTCTACCTATAGTCTTACGAACTGAAGTACTTCGGGTCAACAAAGAACATATAGGGATTGATCTTGAGGCCTTGGCCAGGGAGATGACCGAAAAGAATACTGCTGATTTCACCAATTAAATTACTCAGTTTTGCGAGGGTGTCGCATGAAACAACTCAACACTAACCCATAGAGCAAACACGATGACCAACTGGTATTGCTGTTAATAATAGTATATTACCACACCCCTTTCACGGCACTAATCCTGAACCCCTTAAATTCCAACGCTTTATCCGAAGTGTTCACAATCTTCAAAACATGATAATCTTCGTTCGGAAAAACCTGCGCCGTCATCGCGTACTGGCCTTTGTTAAGAAAAATTTCTATGGAGGACTTGTCCACCAAAATCCGCACTTCGTAATCCCCTTTGGGCAGATCGGGAATTGGCATTTGCTGGATGGTTTTACCAAAATCTTCCTGAAAATCCGTTTTTCCCGAGCGGGACCTGTCCAAAGTAAATGGGTTGCTATCGCCTTTCAAGGTCAAGACCAGTTCTTCGTCCGCCTCATTACCAAATTTCAACTGGAAATCTTTGGAGGAAGTCGTAAAACGGACTTCCGACTGCATCAGATTATCAACGGAAATCGACTCCTCGTCTCCAATCGCGATGTTCAGATCTTTCGTAGACCCCTCCGAGATAAGGCCATCCACATTTTCTATCGGATAGTTGAAAAGCGCATACTTCTTCCCCTCTTTTTTCAAAATCAATTTTCTCGGCAGGGTCATGGCACTGCGCCACTTTTCCGTTGGGGTCTCGTTGGCATATAGCCAGTTGCTCATCCATCCTAAAAAAAACTTTTTATCATCAGGTGCATTACTCCACGTGACCCCCGCATAATTATCCGTGCCCCAATCTATCCAACGGTCTTCGGTTTGGTCAGTGGTAAAAGTTTTTCCGTCAAAATCACCTATAAAATACTGGGTACCGCTGCCTCCGTTCGGGGCACCGGGGTTGATACTAATGAATAGCACCCATTTTTCTTCATCCGTGCCCTCGATTTTAAAAGGTATCAGATCTGGGCATTCCCAGACCCCGCCTTGGACGCCCTTGTCCTTGCCGAATTCATCGAGCAACTCCCAATCCTTTAAGTTTTTGGAACCGTAAAACTGGGCATGATCACCCGCTACCAAACTCATTATCCATTTTTGACCAGGCTCGTACCAAAAGACTTTGGGGTCCCTGAAATCCGTCGAACTTTCATCGGCGACTACCGGATTGCCGTCGTATTTCGTCCACGAATCTCCATTATCCAAACTGTAGGCTATTCCCTGGGTCTCGTAATTAGTGACGCCGGTTGCTTTTTTTTCGGCATCATGATACGTGAAAATAGCCACCAATGGGGGATTGTCATCCGTACCGAATCCCGATGTATTTTGTTCGTCAAGTACTGAGCTTCCAGAAAAAATATAGCCGAGTTCATCGGGGTACAGCGCAATCGGCTTGTGCTGCCAATGCAAAAGGTCTTCGCTTGTGGCATGCCCCCAGTGCATGGGTCCCCAGACCGTACTATCGGGATAATATTGATAAAAAAGATGGTAGATTCCCTTGTTGTAGACCATGCCATTCGGATCGTTCATCCACATTTTTTCGGGAGAAAAATGGTACTGCGGCCGGTAAGGCTCCGTATAATATTCTTGCTCGGTGTTACTGGCCATAGGTGCTTCGATCTTTTTATCGTTTTTACAGGATGCCAAAACTACGGTAAGGAAAAGAAACGGCATCCAATTTTTTGTCAATTTCATGTCTTATTTAGGTTTCAAAATGGATACACATAGATTTAATAAACATTCCTAAAATAGTATCTTTACGCCTATTATTTGAACAACTATGCGATTTTGTCTATTTACGGTGCTATATCTTGCCTTTGGTCCCCAAGTTTTTGCGCAGCATAAAATGGACAGAACCCTTAAAAAATTCAATAAAGAAAGCGTACCCTATATAGAGGTCAATGCTCTAAACGGCTTGAACCACCTAGTTTTGCTGGATGCCAGGGAAAAGGAGGAATTCGAGGTAAGCCATCTTGAAAATGCCATTTGGGTCGGCGCCAAAACCTTTGAACTGGATTCCGTTATGCCGAAAATCGAGGATAAAGATGCCGAAATCATCGTCTATTGTTCCATCGGCGTCCGTTCCGAAAACATAGGGGAAAAACTGATGAATGCCGGTTATACCAACGTAAAAAATCTTTACGGCGGCATTTTTAAATGGAAGAACGAAGGGCATCCCGTCTATGACCCGACTGGCAACGAGACAGAAAAAGTACATGCCTTTAGCAAGCATTGGGGGAAGTTGCTAAAAAAAGGGGATAAGGTTTTCAGTAGTCAGTAGTCAGTAGTCAGTAGTCAGTAGTCAGTAGTCAGTAGTCAGTAGTCAGTAGTCAGTAGTCAGTAGTCAGTAGTCGTAGTCAGTAGTCAGTAGTCAGTAGTCAGTAAAAATCGCTTTTTCCAAACTATAAACCCCTAAACTCATAAACTTTTCAGATGGGCATCATCAACCAAAAGCAGAACAAACACGATAAAAAGACCATCCATTTTACACTGGCATCTTCGAAAGATCTTTTGCTCATTTTTACACGTAATCCTGAATTGGGAAAGTGCAAAACCCGGTTAGCTGAGACCGTGGGTGATAAAACAGCATTGGATATTTATGAATATTTGCTGGGTCATACGGTGTCCATCACCGAGAATTTGAACACCGCCAAACAAGTCTGGTATTCCGATGAAGTTTGGGACGATGATATTTGGGATGCGGCCTTTTACGACAAAAGACTGCAAAAAGGGCCGGATTTGGGTGTTCGCATGGCCAATGCCTTTCAAGAGGGATTTGCATCGGGTTATGAGAAAATTATTATCATAGGAAGTGATTTGTTCGACCTGAAGCAAACCGATCTCGAAAACGCGTTCGCCCAACTTAAGGAAAATAATTATGTAATAGGTCCTGCGGAAGATGGCGGCTATTATCTCTTAGGCATGAAAGTCTTTAAACCCGAGCTTTTTCGGGATAAACAATGGGGTTCGGACACGGTTTTGGAAGATACCCTTGCGCACCTCACAGACGATAAAATGGCTATTTTAGAGGAACGGAACGATGTCGATGTATATGAGGATATCGAGGACAATGAAGCTTTTCAACATTTTTTAAAGTATGTAGGGAAATGACACAAAAACAACTTGACGAATCCACCGAATATCTTAAGGGTAAAGGTTTCGATTCTCCCGAAATCGGGATTGTATTGGGCACAGGTCTAGGAAAACTGGCCGATGCCATTGAAGACCCTATTGTAGCGCACTACAATCACATTCCCTTTTTTCCGTTAGCGACGGTGGAATTCCATTCCGGTAAATTGATCTATGGCACGTTACAGGGCAAAAAAACCGTGGTTATGCAAGGGCGTTTCCACTTATATGAAGGCTATGACTTTTTGGATGTCACCTACCCGATTCGCGTCATGCACCAATTGGGCATCAAAAAACTCTTTATCAGTAATGCCTCGGGCGCCATCAATCTCGACTTTGGTCTGGGTGACCTGATGCTCATCGAAGACCATATCAACCTACAGGGCGGTTCGCCTCTGGCCTTTAAAAACGTAGCGCGTTTCGGCACCCGATTTACAGACATGGCAGAGCCTTATGATGTGGAGATGCGCGAAAAGCTCGTCGAAATAGCGAAAAAAGAGAACATAACCCTTCAAAAAGGGGTTTATGTTTCGGTCATAGGCCCACAATTAGAGACGAAGGCAGAATATCGTATGCTGAAAATCTTAGGTGCTGATTCGGTAGGCATGAGTACCGTACCCGAAGTTATCGTCGCCAACCATTTGAAATTGCCCGTCGTGGCCGTCTCGGTATTGACGGATATCTGCGACCCCGATAATTTAAAACCAGTGAATATTCAGTCCATTCTTTCCGTTGCGGAAAAGGCAGAACCTAAAATGGTGAAGTTGTTTCGGGCGTTGATCGGGGCGTTGTAGGTATTGGGTTCACGATTGTTAAAATGGAACCGTCCGTTGACATAATTGCAATGGCATCCCCCAAGGATCCCGCAACATAATGAGATGGCTTCCATCTTCTTTTTTTACTTCCTCCACGAAAGTCGCGCCTTCGGCCATGAGTCTGTCTTTGTCCGCTTCCGCGTTTTCGGAGACAAAAGCCAAATGAAAGGTAAGAAAATGCTGAACGGTAAAATCAGTGATGGCCTCATCCGGCCTGTGATAGAGTTCCAGCATGACCCTTCCCGAAGAATCGGCCAAAAAAGTCATAAAGGGCGGCTCCTTTTGGGCATAGACCACTTTTAGTCCTACAAATTTGGTATACCATGCCGTTAAAACGTCCACACTAGCTACGTTCAGGGCGAAATGTTCGAAAATCATGGTGTTGGTTTGTTTTGAAATATCCAAAGTAAAAGTATCGGTTTTTGTACAAGTTCATCAAATGAATCCCTTAAATTTGCCGGAAATATTAGGGAGACATGCTACAATTACAGGTCATACGCGAGAACAAAGACGATATTATCGATGCGCTGAAAAAGCGGAACATCGATGCGGCACCGATGATAGACGAGGTGATCCAGCTGGATGAAAAACGCCGTGCGACCCAGACCCAACTGGACAATACTCTGGCGGAAAGCAATAAGCTTTCAAAGGATATCGGGGCACTTTTTAAAAATGGAAAATACCAGGAAGCCGAAGTTTTAAAGCAAAAAACGGGAAGTCTGAAAGAGGATTCCAAAAAATTGGGTGACGAATTGACCACCGCGGCCGAAGCACTACAGGCATTACTGTATCAACTTCCTAATGTACCACATGACACGGTACCCGCAGGAAATTCCGAGGACGATAACGAGGAAACTTTTAGGGAAGGCAATATTCCCGTTTTGGATACCGACGCCCTACCTCATTGGGAACTGGCGAAAAAATATGACATCATCGACCTAGAACTGGGGGTAAAGATTACGGGCGCCGGTTTCCCTGTCTATAAAGGAAAAGGGGCCAAATTACAGCGTGCCCTGATCAACTATTTTCTGGACAAAAATACCGAAGCTGGCTATACAGAGGTTCAAGTGCCTCATCTAGTCAACGAAGCCTCCGGGTTTGGTACGGGGCAATTACCGGACAAGGAGGGCCAAATGTATCATATACAGGAAGACAACTTATATCTCATACCCACCGGAGAAGTGCCCGTAACCAACATGTTCCGGGACATAATTTTGGAAGCCAAGGATTTTCCCGTGCAATACACCGCACACACCCCATGTTTCAGAAGGGAAGCCGGTAGTTATGGGGCACATGTACGCGGCCTGAACCGCCTGCATCAGTTCGATAAAGTGGAAATCGTTCGGGTAGAGCACCCCGATAGGTCATACGCCGCTCTGGATGAGATGGTCGAGCATGTAAAAATCATTCTTCGCGAACTCGAGCTTCCCTATCGCATATTGCGACTTTGCGGGGGCGATCTGGGTTTTACCGCTGCCTTGACCTATGATTTCGAGGTATTCAGTACCGCACAAGACCGATGGCTCGAAATCAGTTCGGTCTCCAATTTCGAGACCTATCAGGCCAATCGCCTAAAATTGCGCTTTAAGGACGAAAACGGAAAAAACCAGTTAGCGCATACGTTGAACGGAAGTGCTTTGGCGTTACCGCGTGTTTTAGCGGGAATTTTGGAGAACTACCAAACTGCGGATGGTATTCGTATTCCCGAGGTTTTGGTGCCTTATTGTGGGTTTGATATGATTAATTGACAGTCATTTTTGCCGGCCATCCATCCATATTAAAATTCTTAACTTTGGGGGAAGAGATTAAAAACCCTTATTTAATCGACCATATAAAGCGTAGGGGTCAAATCTTCTATGAGCGTAGTAAAGTGTTGCAATAAAATCCACATGCCAAAAACCATCCTTTTTTTACTTTTGTTATTTTCATTCTCCGGTCTTGCCCAAGAGGATTTCCTCGCCCAGCAATATTTCAACGACGGCGATTACGAAAAAGCGGTGGTCTTTTATGAAAAACTGGTCGAGAAAAATCCGCGGAGAACGGACTATGCCGAAGGTCTTATCGCCACCTATCAGCAATTGGAACGTTATGGGGATGCTGAAAAATTTCTATTGAAAAAAATCGAGGAAAGCAACGCGTACCCTACCCTACTTATCGAAATGGGCTACAACTATACCTTACAAAGCATGTCCGAAAAGGCCAACAAATACTATGAACAGGCTATCGCCAAAATCGACGAGAATCCCAATTTCGGATATGGCGTGGGATTCCGGTTCCAAAAATATTCCCTTTTAGACTGGTCATTAAAGGCCTATTTGAAAGCCATGGAACTCAATCCGCAATTGGACTACAACTACCAAATGGCCCGCATCTATGGCGAACAGGGCGATATCGAGAAGATGTATGTATCGTATTTGAAACTCGTCAGCGAAGGCAAGACCTCGAGGTCGAACGTGCTGCGCCAAATCGACGATTTCGTTACGTCCGACCCGGAAAACGAAAACAACCTGCTTTTTAAACAAGTTCTCTTAAAAAATGCGCAGAAAAGTCCTGATTTGCTTTGGAACGAGCTCCTGAGCTGGCTCTTTGTACAGCAAAAACAGTACGGCAGCGCCTTGCGCCAAGAAAAAGCGCTCTACAAACGTATGGATGCGCCATCAATGCAACGGCTCGAAGGCTTGGGCAATCTGGCTTTGGAGGATAAAGAAACCGAAACCGCGCAAGAAATCTTCCAATATATCGCGGACAATAGCGGCAACGAGATTACCAAGCTGAATGCCCAACTGAACCTCATCGACATACAACTACTGAATGCCGATGAAAAAGATTTAGATAACATCGAAAAGCAGTTCGACGCGCTGATAGCCATCCACGGCTACAAAAACCAGACCTTACAATTACAGGTCGCCTATGCCAATTTTCTCACTTTTGAAAAGAATACGCCCGAACCTGCCATTGACATCCTTAAAAAAAGCTTGGATCTGCCGCTTAATGAAAGAGTAAACGCCTTTGTAAAGTTGGCTTTGGGCGATATTTTGGTCTTCGATAAAAAGTTCAATCAGGCCCTAATCTATTTTTCCCAAATACAGAAAAAACTAAAAAATGACGTGTTGGGGCAGAATGCTCGGTTCAAAGTGGCTCAGACCAGTTTTTATAAGGGAGATTTCGATTGGGCCCTCACACAACTGAAAGTGCTGAGAAGCTCTACCTCTCAGTTGATTGCCAACGATGCCATGCAGTTGAGCCTTTTGATATCGGACAATTCCCTAGAAGATTCCACCCAGATAGCGCTAAAAAAATATGCCCGTGCCGACCTTTTGGCCTATCAGAACAAAACAAAGGAAGCCATAGCCGAACTAGACGTTATCTTAAAAGACCATAAAGGCGAGAAAATAGAGGATGAAGCCCTATTAAAACAGGCCGAACTTCTAGAAAATATTAAGGATTACGAGGCTGCCGAGTTCAACTATCGCAAGATTACGGAGTTCTATGCCAATGGAATCCTTGCCGATGATGCCCATTTCGCACTCGGTGAACTTTACAGAAACGTACTCGACGAACCCGAAAAAGCCAAGGCCGAATACGAGAAAATCATCTATAATTATCAGGATAGCTATTACTTTCCGCAGGCGCGGAAGAACTTTAGGATGTTGAGGGGGGATGCGGTTAATTAAAATACAAACACAAGTGTCAAATACAAATTCTAAGTATTTGGTAAAAGTTGTTTTTTTCTAATCTTCCAAACTATTTAGAGCCTAAGCTTTTTTGCGTTTGTATGTGAATTTGAATTTAACCTTATGCTAATCTACAACGTAACAACGAACATCGAAGCCTCCGTGCACGACGAATGGCTGCAATGGATGCAGGAAACCCATATTCCCGATGTGCTGGCAACGGGCAAGTTTTTGAACGCGAAAATGAGCCAGGTCTTGATCGAAGAAGATATGGGTGGCATCACCTATTCGGTACAGTATACGACGGTGGACAAAGAAACGCTGCAAAAATACTACTCCGAAGATGCGACCCGTTTACAAGGAGACGCCCTTAAGCGCTTTCCTAACAAATTCGTTTCCTTTAGAACGGAAATGAAAATCGTAAGCGAACACTAATGGCCTATCTATTTTCGTATGGCACCCTGCAAGAAAGCGCTATTCAAAAAGCGGTTTTCAATAGGAAATTAAAGGGATGGCCGGATGAACTGCCCGGATTCGAACTTTCAAAAAGCAAGGGGTATGGAAGATATCCGATTGTCGAGAGAACAGGCGATTTGACCCACAAGATATCGGGAATGGTCTTTCACGTCGAACCCGATGAGCTAATGAAGGCAGATCTCTACGAAGGTGATGCGTACAAAAGGATTTTAATCGTTCTTGCGTCCGGCAAAAAGGCTTGGCTATACATCGGGGTGTAAAGAAATAAAATGAGCAAGAAGAAAAAAAGAAATTTCGGAAATCGAAATGCCAGATCCAGCAAACACGATGGTCCCGTTAAGGCAAAAAAGTACCTAGGTCAACATTTTCTAAAGGATGAATGTATCGCCCGACAAATCTCGGAAACCCTTTCTTTGGATGGTTATAAAAACGTCATCGAAATCGGTCCCGGTACGGGCGTGCTTACCAAATATCTCCTCTTACGTGATATTGACTTGGTTGCGATGGACCTCGATGCGGATTCCATTGTTTATCTGAACCATAGTTTTTCGTTAGAACATCCGAAGGTCTTGCAAAGAACGGGTTCCTTTCAGGTCATCGAAGGGGATTTTCTAAATTATGACTTGACCCAACTATTCGGTAGCGAATCTTTCGCCATCACGGGGAACTTCCCCTACAACATCTCTACTCAGATCGTTTTTAAAATGCTGGAAATGAAGGAACAGGTACCCGAATTTTCCGGTATGTTCCAAAAAGAGGTAGCACAGCGGATCTGTGAAAAAGAAGGTAGCAAGGCTTATGGCATATTGTCCGTTCTGGTGCAGGCCTTTTACGAAGCCGAATACCTCTTTACGGTGCCTCCCGAAGTATTCGATCCGCCGCCCAAAGTACAATCCGGCGTATTAAGACTGGTCCGTAAACCGGATTTTACGTTGGATTGTGACGAAAAACTGTTCTTTCGGGTCGTGAAAGCGGCCTTTAACCACCGTCGAAAGACCATCCGAAATAGTCTGAAATCTTTTGATCTGTCGGATGCACTTCGAGAAGACGCCATTTTCAATTTACGGCCGGAGCAATTAAGTGTTGGGGATTTTATCCTATTGACCAAAAAAATTGAACAAGATTTGAACCTTTGAGCTGTTGGGCTTTTGAATCTTTGAACCTTCGAACCCTCCGAGCCCTAGAACCTCTGAGCCTTCGGGCCTTTGACACCCGATTCGACATCACAGTGTAATAACCGCATATCCATTCTAATAAAAATCCCTCAACCGATAAACATGCACTGCGGGGAAGCGACACCGTAAACTTTTCTCGAGCCTGACCTTGTCGGCAGGCAGGTTTCCGCTACCTTTGCAAAATTTGCGAGAAACCATTCAGGCCACAGCATGACCCCGTTCAAACTCACAGACGAACTCGTAACCGAGATCGAACAGCTAATCGAAAACCAAAAGGATACCGCCTTGGTCGCCTTGATGGAAGATTTGCACTATGCCGATGTCGCCGAGATTATCGATGAACTGGACGATGACGAGGCCACTTACATCATCAAACTGCTCGATAGCGATAAGACTTCCGAAGTGCTTACCGAGCTTGATGAGGATATTAGGGAAGCTATTCTGAGCAACCTTTCCGCCAAGGAAATCGCCGAAGAATTGGGCGAGCTAGATACCGATGATGCGGCCGATATCGTGGGAGAACTTCCCAATGATATCATTCAAGAGGTCATTTCCGAAATCGAGGATCGAGAACATGCCAAAGATATCGTCGACTTGCTCCGTTATGATGAGTACACGGCGGGCGGACTCATGGCCAAGGAACTCGTAAAAGTAAAGGAAGATTGGAACGTGCTCACCTGTGTAAAGGAAATGCGCGCACAGGCCGAGAACGTCACCCGTGTACATTCTATCTACGTCGTCGATGCGGATGATAAGTTAATGGGACGCCTGTCGCTTAAAGATTTGCTGACCACTTCCACGACCACCCATATTAAGGATATCTATATTCCGAAAGTGGATCGAGTCGGGGTCAACGAAAAGCCCGAAGAAGTGGCCCGAATCATGAGCAAATACGATCTGGAAGCCATTCCTGTAGTCGACGAAATAGGCCGGCTAGTGGGTAGAATCACTATCGACGATATCGTAGATGTCATTAAGGAAGAGGCCGATAAGGACTATCAATTGGCGGCCGGTATTTCCCAAGACGTCGAGGCCCATGATAGCGTTTGGAAACTTACAAGGGCCCGCTTGCCCTGGCTCATTATCGGGATGTTCGGGGGTATCGGGGCGGCGAGTATTATCAACAGTTTTCAGGAAGTGATGTCGCAATTTCCCATTTTGCTGATTTTTGTGCCACTGATTCAAGCAACAGCGGGGAATGTTGGCGTACAATCTTCCGCAATCATGGTACAGGGCCTGGCGAACGACACCGTCAAGGGCGAAATTATCAACCGTCTTTTAAAAGAATTTGCCCTCGGTCTTATCAATGGCGCCGTCATCGCCGTCATCGTTCTACTAATCAGCCATTTTGCCTTTCAGACTTCCTATTTAATATCGGCGACCCTCTGTATCGCCTTGATTACTGTGATCATCATTGCCGCACTTATCGGCACTTTTATTCCCGTATTTTTAGATGCAAGGGGCATCGCCCCCGCCGTTGCGACCGGACCTTTCATTACCACTGGCAACGATATTTTTGGGATTCTGATCTACTTTTCGATTGCCAAGGTGATTTTGGGGATATAGGCTTCCCAACACAAAAAATCCGACTTCCTACCCTAGATATCGAACCATCCATACAATCGATTTAGATTTTTACCGGATAATCAATTATTTTTGATAAGCACACCATCCCCCTATCTAAAGTACGCACGATGAAACACTTGGGGATTTCAGGAGGAGGAACAAAGATTGCCGGGCTCTTCGGCGTCGCGGAATCGATAATCTATGACCGCGGTTATGTACCCGATATTATTTCGGGCATTTCCGCTGGCGCAATTCTGGCACTACCTTTGGCCTTGGGCAAAAGGGAGGAAATTCGGCAACAAGTACTGAATATTGCTTTGGATGATTTTTTCGAGGTATCGCCAATAAAGAAAAACGGAAAGATCAAGACGCTGAATGCCGTTTGGAAGTTGATGCGGGGCAAACACTATCTCGGCGATCAGAAAAATCTAGAAAAAACCTTGGCCAAAACCGTTTCCCGTGCGGAGTTCGAAGCCTATAAGACGGATAGCACAAAAGCCATTTGTGTCGTAGGATCGGTGGATTTCTATACCGGGGCGCGATTGTATATCAACTTAAAAACGGTCTCGTACGAGAATTTTCTGAAGTTCGTCAACGCCTCGGCCTCCATCCCAATTTTTACACCGGGGATTGCTATGAACGGACCCGTTAAAGACTTCGAGGACGAAACCGTAGCCTTTCCGAAGTTGCTCCTATTCGATGGCGGAGTACGTGACCACAGTCCCACGAACAAAATAATATCCAGTGAAAAACCCGGCTTTCAGGTCACGGAAACCACCAGCATCTTTTCCAGACCCGATGACATCCGGGAAATTATATCCCCAAAAGACTTTGCGCCCAGCAATCTATTGAATATCCTCGAGCGCTATGTTGAAATATCGAACGCCGAAATCTCGAAGAACGACGAGGTGCAGGAGAAAAGCACCATACAACGCAAAGGCATCGTCGACCACGGCACCTTTTACCTACCGCGGATCATGCAAGGGGTCTATGATGTTGATAAAACAAGACTGCGAGAGTTGTATGAGGCCGCTAAAAAGTTGGTCGATGACGATACTTGGGAGAATGCCGAAGCCATTGTCTGACGGAAAACTGTAATATCTCAGAAGTCCCTTGAAATACATGCTTCGTCCATATTTCCTATTTTAGTATCTTCGACGAAACAAACCATCCTATGCCGCTCGTCATTGTCATTGCCGGAATCATCCTTCTTTTCGTTCTGATAGCCCATTTTAAGCTCAATGCCTTTATCTCCTTTATCATCGTTTCCCTTTTGGTTGGTGTAGCGGAGGGCATGGATTTCCTGACCGCCATTAAATCCATACAAAACGGAATAGGCAATACCTTGGGTTATCTGATATTGATTTTGGGCCTCGGCGCCATGCTCGGAAAATTGGTAGCCGATAGCGGGGCTGCCCAACGGATTACCTCACACTTGGTAGAAAAATTCGGCAAAAAGAACATTCAATGGGCCGTGGTATTGACCGGTTTTATCGTGGGCATCCCCATGTTCTATACGGTCGGATTTGTAATACTGGTGCCGCTGGTCTTTACCATTGCCGCCGCAACGGGACTCAACTTGATCTATGTCGGACTACCTATGTTGGCCTCGTTGTCCGTGACCCATGGTTATCTGCCGCCCCACCCCGCCCCTACGGGCATAGCGATAATGTTCGACGCTAATATCGGTAAGACCCTGCTGTACGGAATTATTATCGCCATCCCGGCAATTATCGTCGCAGGGCCACTTTTTTCACGGACCATAAAAAACGTTGAGGCCACTCCTCTTAAGGAGTTTATGAATCCGAAAGTCTTGACAGACGAAGAAATGCCGGGTACACTTATCAGCATCCTTACGGCTTTGCTGCCGGTCATCTTGATAGGATTGGCATCTATTGTTGCTTTAGTTCTTCCCGAGGAAAATATCCTTAGAAAAACAACCGATGTTCTGGGAGACCCCGTTATCGCTATGCTGATTTCCGTTTTGATCGCGATTTACACATTAGGACTCGCCCGTGGCAAAAAAATGGAGGAAGTGATGGATTCGGTAGCGAGTGCCGTATCGGGCATTACCATGGTATTACTGATAATCGCAGGTGCGGGTGCCCTCAAAGAAGTACTTATCGATAGCGGGGTTAGCGAGTATATCGGCGATATGCTTAAAGGATCCACCATTTCCCCTTTGGTCTTGGCCTGGCTCATTGCTACCGTTATTCGCGTATGTGTGGGGTCGGCGACCGTGGCCGGACTTACCGCAGCGGGTATCGCGCTTCCTTTAATCGCAAATACAGGTGTCAGCCCTGAATTAATGGTGCTAGCCATTGGGTCCGGAAGCCTGATGCTATCGCA
>RCMY010003194.1_pt1 | contig 14583 bp, 13 predicted proteins | sample 2041341 | NCBI WGS metagenome assembly RCMY01 (sample SAMN09708234, study PRJNA481090) | Marine sediment metagenome, whole genome shotgun sequencing project.
CGCCCGACCGTTCACCAAACGCCTGGTCGCCGAACTCCGCTGCGCAGGTGTGTTGATCGCCCCGATCTCGCTGCATGCCGGCGTGTCGTCGCTCGAAGCCCACGAACCACCCCGCCCCGAGTCGTACGAGGTGCCTGATGAGACAGCCGATGCAGTCAACCTCACGCGGCGCAACGGCCGACGAGTTATTGCGGTAGGTACGACGGTGACCCGTGCCTTAGAAACGGTTGCCTCACCGGATGGTACACTCGAAGCGCGACAGGGCTGGACCAACTTGGTCCTCGGCCCCGACCGCCCGACCCGAACCATTGACGGCCTCATCACCGGTTGGCACCCACCCGAGGCCTCCCACCTTCAACTCCTGGAAGCAGTCGTCGGTCCCGACCTGGTCACGAAAGCCTACGAAGCCGCCCTCGAGTCCAACTACCAGTGGCACGAATTCGGCGACTCCAGCCTCTTGGTCCACCACTAACGAACGAAAGCGAAGATACGCCGCTATCGAAGACAATCGTTACAGTCGACGATCCAGAACCGACATTCGCCCCCAATGACAACGTCAGATTCTCCGACGAGCCATCCTGGAGCCTTCGATCAACTCCAGCCCCGGAAAGACTGAGGTCGTATACGATTTTGTTTCTACTTACCCAGTCCAGACAGTCCGGGGATGAGTCGACTGGAATCACCGCTGTCCGTAGGATTCTCTAAGCCGATCCAAACCGTGCGCAAACGTGACCTCGGGGCGATAGCCGAGTTCGTTCTTGGCAGCGGTCAGATCGAACCAGTGAGCCGTGGCCAGCTGCTCGGCGAGGAAGCGGGTCATCGGCGGTTCAGCTTCGGGGCGGAACCGTCCGTATAACCATTCGGCCGCCGAACCGGCCACATACGCCACCGGGGCTGGGATCGTTTTGGTGATGGGCGGCAGGCCGGCAGCGCCGATGAGATCGTTGACGATGTCACGGATTGGGCGGGGTTCGTCCTGGGCAATGAAGTAGGCCTTGCCAGAGATCGGCGAGCCTGGGTTGAGACGATCGAAAGCGGAGAGGTGGGCGGCCGCCGCATTGTCGATGTAGGTGGTGTCGACGATGTTCGATCCGTCCCCGACGAACCGCACTTTGCCGGTTCGGGCTCGTTCGATGATCCGGGGTACGAGTTGGGTGTCGCCCGGACCCCACACGAGATGCGGACGAATCGCCACGGACCCCATCGTGTCGTCGGCCTGGCCGAGGACGTACTGTTCGGCGCGGGCCTTGGTCTCGGGATACGGCGCCGTGAAGTGATCCGGGTAGGGCGCCGACTCGTCGACACCTTCGACGTCTCCCCCACCATGAACGACGCTCGGAGTAGACGTATATAAAAGGCGCCTAATCCCAGCGGCTTTGGCAGCGTCGACGACCCGACGGGTGGCAACGACATTCGACCGTTCATAATCGGCAGCCGATCCGAACACTCCGGCCTTGGCAGCGACATGGAACACACCGTCGCAGCCGACCATCGCATCGGCGGCAACGCCGTCGTCGGCGAGGTCGCCGCGCTGCACCTCGACACCCTTGTCTACTAGGGACGGATAAGCACCCCGGGCCACACTGCGGACCTGCCAGTCGCGGGCGAGAAGTTGATCGATGATCGCTCCCCCGACGAAGCCGCCTCCGCCGGTGACGAGAACTTTCATCCGGTTCGCTTGCCAGCCCAAACCGCCAGGGCGGGTCGATCGATCTTCGAGTTGTGCCGGACGTCGGTCGGGAACCCTCGATGTGACAGAACCTGTTCGACCCGATCGGCGCCGACGAGCGAGGCGTCGGAGTGGCTCCGGGCAAACTCGAGCACCTCGTCGAGGACACTGTCGTCGTAATCGGCTTCGAGTTCGACGCAGACAATGAGTGTCTGGTCGCCGGGCGACCCGACCCCCACCAACGCCGCTCGGGCCACGGCGGGGTGCTGGTCGACGAGCGACTCGACCGGGACAGCTGGGATGTCTTCGCCGGCAGCGCGAACCCGATGGGATCGTCGACCCCCGAACCACAACCGACCCTGCTCGTCGAAACGGCCGAGGTCGCCCATCCGATGAGCCACCTCACCATCCCAGCGGGTTTTGGCCATGGCCATATCCACCGGACGTTCGATGTAGTCGAGGCTCACGTTGGGTCCTTTGACGACGATCTCTCCGTACGCTCCAGCTGGCACTTCGGCCAGGGTGGCGACGTCGGGAACCGGCTCGTCAACGATCGGGATGAGTGTGACGTCGACGCCGTCGACGGGACGCCCAACGCAGATTCCCGGCTGGTCGATCGTGGCGAGTTCGTCACTGTCGATGGTCGCAACCGGTAGCGCCTCGGTGGCCCCGTACGGGGTGGCGATGACGGTGCCGTCGGGAACCATGCCAAGAATGCGCTTTTGCACATGTCGGCGGACCGGTGCTCCGGCCGACAGCACAAGGTTGACGCCCTCGAGTTGGTCGCCGGTCGCTTCGCCGTACCGGCCGACCCGATCGAGCAACGCCGGAGACCCGAACAGAAGATGGGGTTTGAAGGCGTCGGTGACTTCGATGATCCGGGTCGGATCAACATCTCCGGGCTTCGAGAAATCCATCCGTGGCAAAAAGGTCGTGAGGCCCATGAGCGGGCCGAGCAGCGCAAAAGGCGCGAACGTAGATAGGGAGGTCATGCCACCTTCGAGGCCGTACATGGCGGCGATCATGTCCACCTGCGCTCCGAAGGTCCGGTGGGTCATCACGACCCCCTTCGCCGGCCCGGTCGACCCGGAAGTAAACACAATCGCAGCCGGGTCGTCATCGGTAAGCATCGATGGGACCGACCCGGTCCCGGTCTTCAGGAGAGATCGTCCCCGGTCGGCGACATCGTCGAGGGACAGGATGCCTTTCTTGACCCGGCTCGCCGAAACCACGGTGGCGTCTGGCGCCCACCGATACAAGGTCCGGGCAGCCAGGGCGGTAGGTATACCCACAAAGCCGGTCGGGGCGGTTTCGGTCAGTCCCTGGGTCACCGAGGCCAGGCCGAGGCCGGGGTCGATGAGGATCGGAATGGCGCCGGCTCGCATGAGGCCATATCCCGCTTCAAACATGCCTTTGCCAGGGGTAACCATGAGGACTACCCGTTGACCCGAGAAACCCAGGTCGACGAAGCCGGCCGCTAACTCGGTGGTTCGTTGCTCGAACGCCCCGTACGTGAAGCCTCGGAAGCTGCCACGTTTACGTTCGGCGACGACCACGGCCAGCTGGTCAGGATGACCGGCCGCCCACGTCGACATGCGATCGGTAACGGGTCGGGTCATTGCAGAAATGTGGCGATTCTTGGGATGAGGTCGGCCCGCTCGTCGTCAAGGACGAGATGATTGGCAGCGCCATAGCGAACCACTTCGGCTTCGGGGAACCGCCGGATGAACTCATCGAGGTAGTCGGCGTTGAACACGAAGTCCTTAGTGCCCCAGGCCAACATGACCGACTTGTCTTCGAGCAGCTTAAGGTTCTCGCTGATACGAGCGATCACGTCGTGGGTGCGATGGTCGGAGCCAACAGGAATGTCCTTCACGAATTCGTACACGCCGAGGCGGCGTTTCCAGGAGAAATACGGAGCCCGATACCCGCGACGTTCGTCACGTGACAGGGCGGTGGTAACCGCGATCCGGATAGCTCCTTCCACAAATGCGTTCGCTCCCCTGACGACCGTTTCTCCGCCGGTGGAACGAGCCGCCAATAGAGCAGCCGGGATCTTCTGGCCGTCGGGAGGATGAAAGCCAGCCGAGTTCATGATGACGAGCTTGCGGATCCGATCCGGGTTGTCGGTCGCCCAGCCCAAGCCGATGGCTCCACCCCAGTCGTGCATGACCAGATCAACCGGACCATCCCCGACCACGGTATCGATGAACTCGCCGAGGTCGGCGATGCGCCGTTCAAGCGAGAACGGATATTCGTCGCGGGTGGGATGGGCCGAGAAGCCCATGCCGATGTGGTCGAGGGCCACGACCCGGTGGGTGGTGGCGAGCGGCGGAATCAGGTTACGAAAGTAGAACGACCACGTCGGGTTTCCGTGGACGAGCACCACTGGCTGTCCTTCGCCTTCATCGATGTAGTGGACGGCGAGGCCGCCCACTACGGCGCGGTGACTCGTGAATGGGTAAAGCTCGGAGGGGAAGTCTTCGGGAATCACTACCAGATGAGTTCGTACGCGGCGGCGTTGATACCGCTCCCCATCCCCATGAGGATGACCCGGTCGCTTTCAGAGATCCGGCCAAGATCATCCTGCATCGACAACAGCATCGGAACCGAAGCCGGGCCGGTGTTACCGAAGTTCGGGAAGATGCGAGGCACCTTGTCGCTGTCGAGTTCGAGCAGGTCGCTGACCGCCTGAGTGTGCACCTGAGAAATCTGGTGAATGGCGTACATGTCGACAGTCTCGTCCTGGAAAGCGAACTTGGAGAAGGCTTCCTGCCAGGTCTCTTTGGCGAGGTCGAGACCAGCTCGCAACAAGCCGGCCGTGTCGGTGCGCATTTCGTCTGGTTGGCCGACGCAGAGCTGGTTGTGTTGGGTGTTGGCCCGGCTCAAGCCGCCTATGAACCGATGCGGTGAGTCGACCAGATCAGCGTTTGAAACGACCATCGCCGCGGCACCCGAGCCAAGGGTGAGCGTGGCGAACTGCTCGCGGAACATTTCCGGGGTGGAAGATTCGTCGTTGAGGCGGGCGATCGTCGATTCGACCGCAAGTCGCGATCCTTCGCCGTTTACAATAAGGCCATGGTCGATTTCGCCTCGTTCGATCATTGCCGCCACGATCGTCATGCCATTGAGGAACCCGAGACAGGCATTGCCGACGTCAAAGTTGAGAGCCGTGTCAGGCAGGCCGAGCTTGCCGTGGGTGATCGACGCGGTAGACGGCTCGATGTAATCACGACACACCGAGGTATTAATAATGATACCGATATCAGCCCGATCGATGCCAGCCACCTCGATAGCCTTTTCGCCGGCGAGTGCAGCGGCGTCCGAAGGAAGGACGCCTTCTTCCCAAAAGCGGCGTTCGTGGATGCCGGCCAGCGATTGCAGGAGGCCGGGGGTGGCGTGAAGCCGCTCGTAAGCGCCGGCCAATTGACTGTCGATTTCGTCGGAGGTTACGACGATCGGAGCGTGGGCATGCTCAACGCTCGTGATCGCAATGTTGTTATAACGTTGATCTGCCTTCGGCACCAGAGGGAGTCCTTCTCGGGGCTAGTTAGTTCGGGTTAAGTGAGTGTATCGGACCCGACGCGCTTTACACGATCCGACGATCACTAGCCCAGCGGGCAAGCTCGTAGCGGCTCGACAATTGCAGTTTACGCAGCACAGCGGAAACATGCGTTTCAACTGTCTTTACAGAAATCGAAAGTCGCTTCGCTACCTGCTTGTAGGTGTACCCGCGAGCGATCTGACGAAGCACCTCACGCTCACGAGGAGTCAGCTGATCGAGTTCCGGGTCGGATATTTCGGGAGCGGACTCGGCGAAGGCATCGAGCACAAAACCGGCCAGCCGGGGCGAAAAAACCGCATCCCCATTAGCGATTCTTTTGATGGCATCGACCAGATCGGTCGGCGATATCGACTTCGTCACATATCCCCTGGCCCCAGCCCGAATCATCGCAATCACATCTTCGGCCTTGTCGGACACCGACAGGGCGAGGAACCGTACGTCGGGGAGGTCCTCGGAAATATTCTTGACGACGGCCAGGCCGCCCCCACCCGGCATGTGCACATCGACCAACACAACCTCGGGAGCGTGATCTCGGATGGCGGTGATTGCGTCATCAACATCGGACGCCCAGCCGACCACCTCGACATGAGACTGAAGCTCGGTGCGGACACCGGTCAAAAAGAGTTCGTGGTCGTCGACAAGAAAAACCCTGGTCATTTTTCTGACCCTACTGGCATGGACAAGTGCACCTCGGTACCCGACTCGATCTCGCTGGTGACCGATGCCCTGCCGCCGTGGCGTTCCATCCGTCCGACAATCGAATCGGTAATTCCGTGCCGGTCGCCGTTGACCGACGCAACGTCGAAACCGCGACCCTGATCCGAGACGTACACGTCGATTTGGCCCTCGGCAGTTTCGGCGTATACCGAAACCCATTGGACCCCAGAGTGGCGGGCTGCGTTGGCGGTCGCTTCACCGGCCGCCCGCACCATCGCGTCGAGGGTCGGGCTGAGTTGCGCTTCACCAACCGTGACAAGTTCGACCCGTACGTCGTAGTCTCGCTCCACCCGACCGGCCATCGCTTGGAGGGCCGTGCTGAACAAGGCCAAGTCGGTGTCGGGGTCGGCTTCGAAGAGCCACTGGCGGAGTTCGCGTTCCTGGGCCCTGGCCAGCGTCACCATCTTGTTCGGATCGTCGGATCGTTGGATGAGCGCCAGCGTCTGCAGTACCGAATCGTGCAGGTGAGCGGCAACTTCGGTGCGTTCTTCCGAGCGGATCCGGTCGCCGCGCTCCTCGCTGAGCGCTGACACGAGACGAACGATCCACGGGCCGACCAGCAGCATGAGGCCAACCACCGTTACGAGGACTGCCAGGAACGGCAGCCCAAGTGGAGCGAGAGAATCCCGTGTGACGACAAAGGTCGCCAGGCCGGCGAACAGCACGATGGTCCCGAGCACAATGCGACCCAACGGGGGTCGGCCCGAAACGTCGCCACCTGGCAGCAGCCATGACGAAAGCCGGTTGTAGTTGTCGCCTTTGTCGAGAATTGCGGCCAGACCGAATGAGATGAGGCCGAACGGCCAGACGACCGAATCACCGAACCACAAGTTGGCGGCCCGCAACGTCACGAGGGCGGCGATCAACATGAGCGCCAAACCGAGCTTCTGCGAACGCCCAATGGTCCGCTTGGATCCAACATCGACCGTGTTGACAGTGATCGCCACGCCGATGACGTAGGCGAGGACCCCAACACCACCCGCCAGCGCCAAAACCACAAAGGCCGCCCGAACGTAGGTGGCCGAAACCCCGAGCGACTCGGCCACGCCAGCGGCGAACCCCGAAAAGATTCGGTCGTCGGATCGCCGGTATAAGACCGGCCGCGTTTCGGTGCGCTCCATACCAATGATCATGCCACGGAGTAGCGTCTGAGCCAACGAGGTATCACCCTGAGAGAAACCCTGATGCTCAGGGTTTTCAGCGGGCTATACCCAATACCAACCCGACGGTCGATGCCCCACGATATGGACATGAACAATTACACAGAAACCACGGCACCGGAGCGTGAACCCTCACCCGACGTGCCGTTCGCCGGACTTGTCCGGCCAGTCAACCGGCGGATCATCGCTGGGGTGGGCAGTGGCCTCGCCGAATACTGGAACGTCAGCCCATTCCTAACTCGATTGGGCTTCGTACTCCTTACCGCCGCTGGCGGTCTGGGGATCCTCCTGTACGCGGCTGGATGGCTCCTGATCCCCAACGACGATGGCACCGAATCCATCGCCGAAGAAGCCCTCCGGAAAGCCCGGACTGGCGAATCACACGCAGGCATCATCCTCATTGGACTCGCCGCATTAATTGGCGTGTCATCGATCGGCGGCGTCGACGGTGGCCTGGCTTGGGCGGTAGCGCTCGGAGTCGTTGGTTATCTGCTGTACCGGGGAGATTTCGGGCAGCAGAGCGACACCGGCCCAGATGGCGACGGCGCCGGACCAACTAGCACCTACAGCTCGGACAGATCAAGCTCTGCGTTGGTCGACCCGGCTGAGGCGACCGGACCCCCACCAACGCCAAGACCACCTCGAGCGAGCCGGCCCGACCGGCCACCTCGCCCTCCCCGTACGCCCCGTCTTCCAAGGGAACGGTCAATCCTGGGTCGCCTGAGCCTGGCAGCTGGCTTGATCACTATTGGCGTCATGGCCCTGTTCGACAATGCCGGTAGCGCCGTCGAGTTCCGCCACTACGTCGGAGCGATGCTGATCGTGGTTTCCGCCGGGCTTCTCATCGGTGCTTTCGCTGGAAAGGCCCGCTGGCTCATCGCCGTCGGACTCCTGTTGTTGCCGGTGGCTGGCGTCTCGCGCTGGGTTCCAGGCGACTCCTGGCTGGACTCGGCTCGCAACGTGCAAACCGTGCGGATCGACGCCAGCACCGCAGCCGATCTGCAGAGCAGCTACGAGTTCGGAACGGGAAATGTCGTGTTCGACCTCCGAGATTTGGGGGACGAACCTATCGATCTGCAGGTCGAGATTGGGGCAGGAGACCTCAGTCTGCTGCTGCCCGACGACCTTGCCAACGCCAGCATCACCGTAACGATGGGCGCCGGTCAGGTACATGTCGATCTCGGCGTTGGGTCTCACCCTCAAGTACAGGTTGAGGTTGGAATCGGCGGAATCAATGCCCCTGGTCCGGATCAAGGTGGCTTCGGATTGAACTATTCAGCCGATGGTTCGGCGAGTGGCAATGTACTTATCGAGCTTGGCATCGGCCAAGTAGACATCACGAATTAGGAGCTTGATCATGAAACGACACCCAATCGACTACTTCTCGCTCATCGCCGGACTCGGTTTCGGCCTCGTGGCCATTTCGACGCTGGCCGACCGCTCCTGGTTCGGCACGTGGAACGGCCAGTGGATCGGCCCGATCATCCTCATCGCTCTCGGAGTACTCGTACTGGCACCGAAGCGACATACGGCAACTAGCGAGCCTTCGGCGACCGGCATCGGCACTATTGACGCCGACATCCTGGCCGCATCTCACGAAGAGCTACCAGATCCCCTCATCGACGACATCTAAACCAGTCAGGAAAAAAGGAAGGAGAGGCGGACCCCCAGGTCCGCCTCTCCTCTTTTTCGGACGGCCCGACAAACACCGAGTCAGGCCTGTTAGAGCGGAATCGCTCCTGGGAAGGTTGATTCCGCCCTACCCCCACGTCGCAACCATACGACGGGCCACTGAACGGCCACTTAACGTCCGCGAGTCCCGCGGCCGTCTGCTGATCTAACCAGTGGAACCGGGTACCGTTCCATCCATGCCGCCCAACGCCAGACGGTCGAACGGAATACGGGTCCTCCTGCTCAGCGTCCTCGTCAGCGGCTGCACATCTACCCCCGCCGTCAACCCGACCTCGGCCAGTTCTCCCCCGGCCGGACCCACCGAGACGACGATCCCGTCCCTCACCTCCACGACAGCCCTCGCACCCGCTCCGGCCCTGCCGACCGGGCCGCTCGACGCCGCTACATCCGACACGCTCGACTCGCTGTTCGCAAGCATCAGCTCCGATCTCGATCGCGACGCCATCAGAGACCTGGCCTACGCAGGCGACGTCCGGGTGGCGTGGCTGATTTCCGACTTGCTCCGCTTTCTCCTCCCTGGTTCGGCCAATGATGACGCCGTCGCCACGTTCGAAGCGCTTACCGAGACAAGAATCGGCCAGGAGGCCGTCCCGTGGGTGGCGGCCACCAACCTGCTCATCACCTGGGATATCCCCGCTCCGCCCGATTACGTCAGATGGAAGGGCCAACTGTTCTCGACGATCGACGCCCGGTGGGAGCCGTTTTTCGAGGAAGCAGCGTCCATCGACTATCGCCTGCTTTCGTGGGGAGGGGTCCGACCCGACGATCGCCCTCTCGGCGACTTCGAAGCCACCTGCCGGGGTGGCTGCATTCCTGCGCTCGACAATCCTGGCGTCACCGATGCGGCCGGTGGCGACTGGTATCCCGACGATCGAATCGTCTTCGGGGTCGCTGTCGGCGGCGAAGCCCGCGCTTACCCGAAGAACGTTATGGAAGTCCACGAAATGGTGATCGACACGGTCGGTGGCGTGCGGATCGGCCTGCCTTACTGCACCCTGTGCGGTTCGGCTCAGGCGTATGACCTGGACTCGGTCCCAGTCGGCGTCGAGGCACCGGTACTGCGAACGTCAGGGCTGCTGGTGCGCTCCAACAAGCTCATGTTCGATCTCAACACCTGGTCGGCGATCGACACATTTACCGGCGTGGCGGTGTCGGGTCCGTTGCACGACGCCGGCGTTGAGCTGACCCAACTGAGCGTATTGGTGTCGACCTGGGCTGACTGGAAAGCGACCTATCCCGACACGACCATCGTGGCCGAAGATGGCGGGATCGGCCGGACCTACGAACTCGACCCGCTCGGTGGACGGGACGCCAACGGACCAATCTTCCCTATCGGTGCAGTCGATTCCCGACTGCCAGTTCAGGCGCCAGTCCTCGGCGTAGAGACAGCCGAAGGCGAATACGTGGCTTTCCCAACAACCGACCTGCGCGAACAGCTCTCGAACGGCGGGGAGGTTGCGTTTGGCGACATCGAGGTTCGTTCCAATGCAGGTGGTTTCCGAGCATTCGAGAACGGCATCGAACTGGTCACCCATGAGGCTTTCTGGTTCGCCTGGTCGCAGTTTCACCCAACCACCGGGCTTTGGCAGCTCGGGCTCGAGGACTAGGTCCGGCTAACCAGATCAGGCTTAGGGGCTACTTGGCCGCGAAGATGTGAACGGTCCAGAGCTGACCGATCTCATCGATCCAGGCACCAATGCCGACGTGCGTGAATGCGCCGTTGGTGATGTTGCCAAGGTGACCCGAAGACCCGGTGAACACGTTATAAAGCATCTGGGCTGTGCCACCCGATCCGACGTTCTCGGCACTGGTTGTCCAACTGCTGTCGATCCCACCCATGCCGCTATGCGATATGCCACCGGCCAAGGCCATCTGCTCGGCCCACCAGCGGGCGTAGCTGTCAAGGCCGCCGTCGCGGGACACGGTCCCTACTCCAGCCGAGGAGCGAGTGTTGTTGATGAGGGAATGGAAGGTCGACTCGTCGCCGCCCGACACGTACCCACTCACAGGAGCGACGGTGGTTGTCGTCGTGGGCGGAACCGTGGTTGTCGGAGTTGTTGCAGGCGGCACGGTGGTCGTGGGAGTCGTCGGCTCAGCGTCGGACGCCGGCGGGGCAGTAGTCGGAGGCGCAGGCGGGGTTGGTTCGGCGGGAGTTTCGGCTGGCTCCACGGGTGCCGGGGTCGTTGCCGCCTCAACCTCGTCGCTCTCCAGGCTGGCGACGCTTACCGGACCTTGGAGTTGATGGAGTTGATCAGCGATGGCTAGCAGCGCGTCCGGATCGTCCGTCATGGCCTCGCCGCCGATCGAGCGCCAGTCTCGGGTGGTGGCAGAGGATTCCGGTATTGCCGCCATCACCGTCGCTACGTGTTCAGGTGACACAAAGACCGCCAAAGGGACCGTAGCCAGGGTGGCGACATTGACAGCCACCTGCTGTTTGGCAACTGCGAGATACGATTTTTGGGCGGTATCAACGCTACGCGTGACAAAACTGAGGGCGCCGACGGCTGCAATAAGAACGGCCAGCAGGGTTCTACGCAGCGCTTCGCCACCGAGGAGAGATTTCATCAATCAGGCTTCTCTTCTAGGGGGTTCTTTCCACCATAGGCAGGTCCGTGTTCTTGAACCCAATTCTTCGGAAACTTTTTTACGACGCTGCGTGGTGGATTGTCGCGATCAGATCTGACCACTGGCCGTGTTGTCCCTGGCTCACGTGTTCGACTGGCAAATCGGGCAATACCAAATCTTGCGTCCAGCGCTATCCCCGAGTCGGATCTGCGTTCCGCATCGATGACACGCCAGATCCTCGCGCTGGTAGGCGTAGACGCCTTCTTCACGGGTTAGGCCGACCCGGGAACGAACCCCGATGTCATGCGGCTTGACGGTGAGGATGTCGCCCAGTTCAACGCCCCGTCGAAGTTCGGTCACCGCCAACTTCCAGAGTCGCATGGCCTGTTCCTCAGACAATTCGTTGGCGGGGGTCGCCGGGTGGATTCCGGCCAAAAACAACAGTTCGGCTCGGTACACGTTGCCAACCCCGGCGATGACCGACTGGTCGAGCAGTGCTGCCCCAATGGGAACGCGCTTACGACTTAGGCGTTCGACAAACTGGTGGCCTCGCCGGGGCATCGAGATCGGATCAGGGCCGAGGTCGGTTCGGATAGCGTGCTCCTCGCCGGGCGTGATCACGTCGCACACCATCGGACCGGCCAAGAACACCGACGCCCTATCGGTCTCGAGCACCAGCCTCGTGTTCTCGGTGGGGGTGGGAGCCGGACCCCGGTGGATCTGAAACTTTCCAATCAGCCCAAGATGCACATGCAACCTGACATCGCCTTCCCAGTGATAGAACAGGTGCTTGCCGTGGGCTTGCAAGTGTTCGAGCTCCCGGCCGTCGAGCAGGGCAGCACCATCGGCAAACCGACCTTGCGGCGAAAACGCCCGGACCGGTCGCCCGAGCCCAAGGGCTGCAGACTGCAGTCGAACATTGCGGTGGATCACGTGACCTTCAGGCATGGTCAATCACTGTAGGGGGCGTCAGCTACCAGGTCAGAGTCGCCGACACCGGCCGGTGATCTGACCCTCGATTGTCAGCCACCGACGAATCGACGAACCGCAGACCTGACGAGACGAAGATGTGATCGATCCGCAGGCAAAGCAACGGTCCGTACCCGTACCAGGAACACGGCGTCACCAGCCCATAATCTGATGGTTGGAGCTGCAAATCTGAGCGGATTCGCTGAAATGCCTGCGAGTAGATCGTGACACTCAAATCGCCCATGAGGATGACGTCGCTGGTCTCGGCAGCGACTCGTTGGCGGATTATGCCGAGGACATGATCGCGCCGATCTCGTCCAGTGTGGTTCTCGGGCGACGGCAGGTGGGCGATGTACACGACGATGGTTTTGTCTGCTGCCACGGCTAGCTCGGCCCGCACGAACGTGCCCGAGCCGCCATCATCGAAATACTCAGCGCCGGTGATCTTGTACCGCGAGACGAGGCCGACCTCGGTTCCTGACGCGGTACATTCACACGCCGACAAGTACGTGTACTCGGCAGCCATCTCGTCTGCGACCACCTCAAGTCTTTGATGGGTGACCTCCTGAAGACCGACCACATCAGCGGGCAGCAGTTGCGGAGCATCTGCGCTAGTGAAAAGCGCGTTGTAGGTCGTCACGTTCATCGACGGCAACCCCGGTTCGACAAGAGCCGGCTGATCCCATGGCGAAACAAACATGGCTACCAGCCCCACCGTTGCGATCGTTCCGGCCACCCCGACCACGACGTATCGACTCGTCCGGCCAATCGCTATGGCGGCTGCGTGCAAGATGACACCCAAAACGAATACCTGGGGCGTAAGACTCACGATCTGCTCGGTCACTGTTGACGAGACGACCAGGGACAGGACCATTGCCCCTTGCACCAGCAGCGCCAAAGCTGACAAAAGTGCTGGCGTTCCGCCGCGCCGATCCCACTGTTCCCTGGCGGTCGATGCCAGTTCGGCCAGCATCTCGTCCCGAGTATTTTCGTCCCGTAACATCATGAGATCAGCAAGCTACTGCGTAGGAGGCGATATGCCGGATAAGGAACGGAGCGGCTTCCCACGGCGTTACTTCGGAATGAGATCGATTCTGCTCATTGCCATGATTCTCGGCGCTTGTCAGACCGCCACCGTCGAGACGTCATCGCCCGCATCGACGACCGCGTCAACTTCGACAGTCCAGACGACAACAAGCCCATCCACCGTCGCGCCAACACCTACCACGACCATTCCTGCCAGCCTCACTCGGGCTTCGCTGTACCCCTATCAATCTGCGGCTTCGATCGCTGTAGCGCTGAACTCACCGCTGACTCGGTCCGAGGAGTTCGATTGGGGACTCGACTACGTGAAGTGGGTGGTGGGTTGGGACGAAGCCATCTCCTTTGATGGCACCGACGGGACCGACCAGTGGGGAACGTTTTATCGATCCCAGCAGGACGACGTCATCTATGTCGGGATGCGAATCCTGGGATACAACGTCGACCAGGAAACCGTCGTTGGTATCTACCAAGCGACCACGTTCTTCGATGACGCTGGCTACGACCTCAGTGTCGAACTGCGCGAAACGGACAACGGATGGGTGTTGGAGCTAACCCCACCCGCTGTCGACGAACTTGAACTTCCACCCGCGACGGAGGCCGACGTACTCGTGCAGTTCGAATCAGCTTCATTTGAGTCACCGCTGGAAGGTGGCACGACGAGCTTGAGGCTCGGCGACAAGCCAGAGAGCTGGGGCTTCGTCCAGATCGTTTACCGGGACGAGAGCGGCCACACCGTCGGCTGGCACGCCACCGTCATCGACCCGTCCGGTTAGACCGTTCACAATATGACCCGTTAACGATTACTGGCGGGCTTGGGGACCCGCCAGTAATCCGTGTTGGTGTTCCGAAATCGAGGTCTGACGACTGAGCTGGTGACATGCAGCGCTGCTCAATCACAGTCACTAGCCGTGAGGTGGCCTCCCAACCACGGGGTTGCAGGTTTCTTGAGGCAACCATATCAGTGCGCCGCAGATCGCGCAGCCGCGACAGCCATCCTATTTCCCGAGCGGTGAAGCCCTCAAGAGATCACGCTCAGCGAATTCGAGGAGCGACTCGCAGTGTTAAAGTTCAACACACTCGATCATCGGGACCCACATGCAACCCAATCCACTGCGCGAACGCTTCGACTCGAGCGAACCAGCGGTTGGTGGATGGCTCAACATGCCGTCCCCGATTGGGGCCGAGATCATGGCAGGCCTCGA
>RCMY010004895.1_pt1 | contig 14577 bp, 9 predicted proteins | sample 2041341 | NCBI WGS metagenome assembly RCMY01 (sample SAMN09708234, study PRJNA481090) | Marine sediment metagenome, whole genome shotgun sequencing project.
ATCAGGATGGATTGCCGTATTACTCAGCATATTTTTCATTTCAGGTGCTGCTATTTTTAAGAATAAGTCTAATAAACTTAAACTCAAGAAGTATATCTCTAAAATTGAGCAATCTCCTAAAGATATCAAGATGTCTTATAGTAAAAATGTTATATGGATGAGCATTTTCACTATATGTTTCTGCATCATAGTTATTTACTATCACTATTTACATATTAACCGTATCAAATCATTTACTGGTGCTATTGTCATCTTGGCATTTTTTTGGACGATTTATAGTATAACATGCGCTTTAAGGTCTAAACATTACTCAGGAGAAACGCCTGCGCTTAAGTCTACAATACTAATTCCTGTATACAATGAAGATGGTAATTTATATATAAAAGACAATCGCTTTGTGTCATGGCATTTCGGTATTAGTGGAGATCCTGTTGAAGGTTTGCACTATCGTCTTCTTATGACATGGCAGAAGGGGTGGGGAACTTATTTCGTACCATATTCAGATATAAAGAGAAGTTATAACCTGTTGGCAGAAGTAGGATATACCATGCCAGAACGAATAGGGCATGTCCGCACTCGCGGATGGAGTGCTAAAATGGCATTCGGTTTAGATGATGGAGCTCTGAGAGGAAACAACAGAGGATTCCAGTTTACGATATCAAAGAGTGGCATACTAAATTTTAAGAAGAAATGAAAAAAAATATAATATATATATTGTCCGTGGCGCTATCACTGCTAGTGTTTCAGAGTTGCGAGTTAGAAACTTCTGATAATGGTAATCTTGATGGTAATTGGCAGTTGATGCAGATAGATACTCTTGCCACTGGTGGCAGAAATGATGTAAAGGAACAACAGTTATTTTATGCCGTTCAGGTAAGATTGTTGTGTCTAAATGCTTATCATACGAATGCAGAGTCAAATCTTTATTTCCATTTTGAGCATACTGCCGACTCTTTGAAATTGAAACCCGCTAGCAGTGATGGGCATGTAATGTATTCCGTTTCAGCGCTTCGTCCTTATGGAATAAATAAAGAGCAGGAAGCATTCAAGATTATGTTACTCAATTCAGATAGAATGCAGTTGCGTTCCGACAGTCTGCTGTTGACGTTCCGCAAGTTCTGACGAATCATAAAGTTAGCGGAAACTTTTCCCTTTTCCCGCAGATTTAATGTATCAACTTAAACTACATATTCTCTCGCAGATCTCGCTGATAATCGCAGACGCCCCCCAAAACTATACTAACTACAATCTGTCTTTCTCTGCGAAATAATGCAGCTTAGCTGTATTCCTCTGCGTGATCTGCGCTATCTGCGAGAGAATATTCACGCAAGAGTACTCTGGCAATCACCAAAGAAACCCTAATGTCTCCCGTAGATTTACGCAGACGCCCCCCCAAACCACACGAACTACAAAATATCTTTCTCTGCGAAATAATACAGCTTTGCAGTATTCCTCTGCGTGATCAGCGCTATCTGCGAGAGAATATTCACGTAAGAGTACTCAATCAATCACCAAAGAAACCCCAATGTCTCTCGCAGATCTCGCTGATAATCGCAGACGAACCCCCAAACACACACTAATTTCAACATGTCTTTCTCTGCGAAATAATACAGCTTTGCTGTATTCCTCTGCGTGATCTGCGCTATCTGCGAGAGAATATTCACGCAAGAGTACTCAATCAATCACCAAAGAAACCCCAATGTCTCTCGCAGATTTACGCAGACTAACCCCCCAAATTACACTAATTCCAACATGTCTTTCTCTGCGAAATAATACAGCTAAGCTGTATTCCTCTGCGTGATCTGCGTAATCTGCGGGAGAATATTCATGTGAGAGTACTCAAGCAATCACCAAAGAAACCCCAATTTCTCTCGCAGATCTCGCTGATAATAGCAGACGAACCCCCAAACACACACGAACTACAATCTGTCTTTCTCTGCGAAATAATACAGCTTTGCTGTATTCCTCTGCGTGATCTGCGTAATCTGCGGGAGAATATTCACGCAAGAGTACTCAAGCAATCACCAAAGAGCCCCCAATGTCTCCCGCAGATCTCGCTGATTTACGCAGACGAACCCCCAAATTACACTAACTCCAATCTGCCTTTCTCTGCGAAATAATACAGCTTAGCTGAATTCCTCTGCGTGATCTGCGTAATCTGCGGGAGAATATTCACGTAAGAGTACTCAATCAATCACCAAAGAAACCTCAATGTCTCCTGCAGATAATCGCTGATAATCGAAGACACCCCCCAAAAATTACACTAATTTCAACATGCCTTTCTCTGCGAAATAATGCAGCTTAGTTGCATTCCTCTGCGTAATCTGCGTGATCTGCGGGAGAATATCCACGTAAGAGTACTCAAGCAATTTGCACAAAGAAACCCCAAAGTCTCCCGCAGATCTCGGAGATTTACATAGACAAACTCCAAAACTACCCTAACTCCAACCTGTCTTTCTCTGCGATATAATGCAGCTTGCTGCATTCCTCTGCGTCCTCTGCGCTATCTGCGGGAGAATAATTACGCAAGAGTACTCAATGGAAACCTTAAAGTCTCCCGCAGATCTCGCAGATTTACGCAGACAAATCCCAAAACAACAAAACATCCTTAATTTTAAACAACCTGTCTTTCTCTGCGAAATAATACAGCTCTGCTGTATTCCTCTGCGAGATCTGCGCTATCTGCGGGAGAATATTCACGCAAGAGTACTCAATCAATCACCAAAACCCCAAAAATATTCGACTTTCTCTTTGAACAAGTTCGGCTACCCTCAAGATACTTCAAGCTAACTCGCCCTCAGTCTTCATCTACACGAACTTTAATTTCTTTGAATGTCTAGCTACACTCGGCATAACATTCAAGTAAACTTGATGACTCTGCTCTCACTTGCAAGAAATTTAAATTCTTTGAATGTCTAGCTGCGCTCGGCAAAGTTCAAGCGAGCTTAGCTTTGCACTCACTTGCAAGACATTTAAATTCTTTGAATGTCGGCTGCACTCGGCATAGCATTCAAGTAAACTTGATGACTCTACTCTCATTTGCACGACATTTTCTGTAGTTTTTTCTTGGTACCTTTAGGTACGTTTCATGTAAGCGCTTTTTAAACTCAAATGTGTAATATTTCCTTAGTTTCAGTATTTCTTTATTCCATGAATATCGGCTGCACTCAATATAGCTCAAGTAAACTTGGCTCTATCTTCGTTTGCACGATTTGCACGACATTTCCGTGAGAACGGCCGTTAATACTTCAAGCTAACTTGCCTCACTCTTCGTCCACACGACATGTCTTAAACAACACTCTTTTATCCTTATGAAGCAAACAAAAGTGCAACAGTTTTTTTGTATCTACTCCATTCCCAATATGATTTTGTTTTTCTCACGCAAAAATGAGAGCTGGCGATAGCTTAATTTCGCAGAATATTTATACCATTAATATCAAATAGAAGTGTCTTTGTGCGTTACTTTTTTCTTTGTTTTTTTCCCTTCGCGAGACACCAATAAGCGATTTATGTATCAATTTTTCGTTCATTCCATCCATTTTAATATATTTTTGACTTTTTGTCCACTAATAATTAGTTTGATACAGTAATTTTTTGTAATTTTGCAGCGCATTTATGGGATATTGTTATTATCCGAACTGTAAGAGTAGTGATTATTATCGTATGTTTATACAACAACGAACTTATATATTTTGATTGAATTTAAAGACTTTTATGACTGAATTAATTGAATATTTTTAGACGCGCTTTTCTTTTCAGCCTGAGTTTAATCATCTATATACGTTTCACGATTCTTCATCACGGTTCGCCTCGCGCCGTCTCCCTTCCACCACTTGACTATTGTCAGGAGGGAGGAGATTTTGTACACATAAAAAACATCATTAATAATTATATGAAAAGGATACTCTTTAGTTTATTCCTCTCAATCATGGCTCTTGGCTCATACGCTCAGATGAGCGATAGCCAAATCATGAGCTTTTATCAACGTGAGTCTAAAGCTGGAACATCGCAGGGACAGATTGTTACCAAATTGATGCAAAGCGGTGTCAGTATTGATCAGATACGCCGCGTTCGCGACCAATATACCAATCAGGCAAAGGACGCAGCCAATTCTTCGTCTTCTTCAGATGCTTCTACAGGCTCAACTGGTAATCTTCGTAAGAATAACGGAGCAAAACGTCGTGATCTTACTTCTAAAAAGTTTGATAACAAAGCGACAACAGACGATGATAAGGATAAGCAAACCAATGACGACGAGTCGCAAAAAGACAGATACGTCAAGATGGAGCGGGGTGATGAAGATCTGTCTTCTGAAGCCCTTACTCCAAGTGGAAAGAAAGTTTTTGGACGAGACATCTTCAATAATAAACTATTAAGTTTCGAACCGAATATGAATATCGCCACGCCGACTAATTATACAATCGGCCCTGGTGATGAAGTTGTTATCGAAATCTATGGAGCTTCGCAGAAAAGCCTCACACTTACCGTTTCACCAGAAGGAACAGTAACCGTTCCTGGTTATGGTCCTATCTATGTAAGCGGTATGAGTGTCGATAGAGCCAATGCGAAAATCCGTTCAACTCTTGGCTCTCGTTATAGCAGTAGCCAGATAAAAACGTCAATTGGTCAAACTCGTACAATTATTGTGAATGTGATGGGTGAAGTTAAGGTTCCAGGAACCTATACGCTTAGTGCTTTCGCCAGCGTATTCCATGCACTCTATATGGCAGGAGGTATCAATGGCTTAGGAACACTTCGTAATATTAAAGTATTCCGCAATGGTCGCTTGGTAACAGTTGTCGATGTCTATGATTATATTTTGAATGGTCGCCTTACGGGTAACATTCGCCTACGTGATAATGATGTCATTGTTGTTGGACCTTATGATTGTTTGGTAGATATCGGTGGAGCTGTAAAACGCCCAATGACCTATGAAATGCGCAAGAACGAAAGCGTTTCTTCTGTGCTCAGATATGCAGGAGGTTTTGCAGGTAATGCTTATAAGAAATCTATTCGTCTGAATCGTGCCACAGGTAATGGCAAGTCAGTATTTAATATCAACGAGTTTGATATGAGCAATTTCCGCATTGCTGATGGAGACTCTTTGGGCGTAGATTCAATTCTCAATCGTTATGAAAATATGGTTGAGGTGAAGGGTGCTGTTTTCCGTCCTGGAATGTATCAGCTTGGTAATGATATCAACAGTGTTCGTTCACTTATTCGCCATGCCGAAGGTGTAACTGAGGATGCTTTCACAGATCATGCTGTTCTTCATCGTATGAAGGCAGACCGCACGCTCGAAGTGTTATCAGTTGATATCACAGGAATCATGAAGGGTACTGTTGCCGACATACCATTGAAGAATGAGGATGTCCTTTTCATCCCAACTGAGTCAAATCGAACTTCAACCCGTTCAGTTACTATTCATGGTGAAATCCAGTTCCCTGGAACCTATCAGTATGCTGATAATGAAACCATTGAAGACTTTATCATGCAAGCTGGCGGACTCACTGATGCTGCTTCTACAGCAAAAGTAGATGTGTCTCGTCGTATCATGGACCCAGCGGCAACAACTTCATCTAGAGAAATTGCCAAAACATTTAGTTTCACGTTGAAAGATGGATTTGTCATTGATGGCAAGAAAGAATTTAAACTAGAACCTTATGATGAGGTTTATGTACGTCGCAGCCCAGGTTTCCAGATTCAGCGTAATGTGCGCATCGAGGGTGAGGTACTCTTCTCTGGTTCTTATACGCTCAATAGTAAGAACATGCGACTTAGCGAACTTGTCAAAGCAGCTGGAGGTACAACTCGTGATGCTTATGTTCGTGGCGCTCGTATAGAACGTTTGATGAATGATGATGAGCGTGCTCGTATGCAGAATGTATTGCGCATCACTAATATGCAGAATGCGGATGCAAAGGATTCTATAAAAACAGCTAAATTGGATCTCGGTGATACCTATTATGTTGGTATTCATCTTGATAAAGCAATAGCAAATCCTGGAAGCAATGATGATATTGTGCTTCGTGAGGGTGATAAACTTGTTGTTCCTGAATATAATGGAACCGTCAAGGTCAGTGGTGATGTGATGTTCCCAAATACTGTTGCCTATGCTAAAGACAAAAGATATAAGTATTATATAAACCAAGCTGGTGGCTTTGGAATTCGTGCCAAGAAAAGTAAGGCATTTATTGTTTATCAGAATGGAACAGTAAGCGAGGCTGGCCGTGGCAAGGTTGAGCCAGGATGTGAAATTATTGTTCCTAGCAAGCCTAAGTCCAAGGGTAACGGCATCGGAAATATTCTAGGAATAGGAACAAGTATCGCTTCATTGGCAACAATGATAGCTACAATAAGCAATCTCGTGAAATAATATCGTTAGTAAAACCATTTTATAATTTCTACATACAATGGATTTAGAATCAAAAGATACACAGTTGAATCATATAAATGAGACTCCTAATAATAATTTGCAAATTGAAAATGAAGAAGAGGAATCATCTATAGATTTCAAGGCTATATTCGCAGCACTTTGTAAGCACAAGTTGCTTTATATAATTATAGTTCCTTTGTTTTTGATAATTGGAGCAATCTATGCTAAATCACTACCTAAGTATTATAAATGTCAAGTAACCCTTGCTCCTGAGTTTGGTGGAGGAGCAACAGGGGGAGCCCTAAGTTCTCTGGCTTCGTCAATGGGATATAAGGTTGGTGGTAGTAAGTCTGATGCTGATGCAATCACTCCTACACTTTATCCGGACCTAATGAATTCCGTTGATTTTAAGACTAGCCTCTTTGATGTTAAGGTGCATCGCATGGATAGTAGCAAGGTAATGACATATTATGATTACCTACTTTACTACCAGCAGTCTCCTTGGTGGTCAAAACTCTTTAGTGCCAAGGATACTATTCGTCATGAAAAATTAAATCCTTTCATGCTTACAAAGAAACAGACAGCAATAGCCTCTGTTATAAAAAATAATGTTGTCTGCGATGTTGATGACAAAACAGGAGTAATAACTATCAATGTTACCGATCAGGACCCTCTGATAGCTGCTATGATGGCTGATTCAGTAAAGACGCGTCTTCAGACTTTTATTACAAAGTATCGTACCAATAAGGCGCGCAATGATCTTGAAACTACGAAAAAATTGTGCATAGAAGCTAAACGCCGTTACGAAAAGGTACGCCAGCTCTATGGAGCCTTCAGTGATGCTAATCAGGAAGTAATCCTAGAGAGTGTACGAAGTAAACAAGAAGACTTGGAGAATGATATGCAGTTGCAGTTCAATAACTATAATGCTCTAGCTGCTAGCTTGCAGGCTGCTTATGCAAAGGTTCAGGCAGTCACTCCTGTGTTCACGACATTGCAGAGCGCAACTGTGCCAACACAGAAGGCTGGACCAAAGGGAAGTCAGATTGTCCTGATATTCATGTTTTTCGGCATTTTTATCCCAACGATTTACGCTCTTGCTAAGGAAGGTGAACTAAAGAAACTCATAGGAATGTAACTCTATAGATCTTTATACTCTTGAGATCATGATATTATGAGAAATATAGGTATTGTAAAAAAGTAAATTATAAATTCACAATATGGCAACAAAAGAAGAATTAAAGAAACAAATACTTGAACTTACAAGAAAGTATTATAATGAAGTTCATGGAGTTAAACAAGAGTTTATTCCAGGGCAAACAAAAGTAAATTATGGTGGTCGCTATTTCGATGCTGAAGAAATGGTTAATCTTGTTGACTCTTCTCTTGACTTTTGGTTGACTGCTGGTCCTTGGGCACATAAATTTGAAACTCATTTTGCGAAATGGCTTGGTGTAAAGCATTGTTCTTTAGTGAATTCTGGTTCTTCTGCTAATCTTGTAGCTTTCATGACACTTACAGCTCATGAACTTGGTGAACGTAGAATTAAACGTGGTGATGAGGTTATATCTGTAGCGGCTGGTTTCCCAACTACTGTTGCGCCAATTATGCAGTATGGAGCAGTTCCTGTATTTGTGGACATGAACATACCTGAATACAATATTGACTCGACAAAATTGGAGGCGGCATATTCTTCAAAGACAAAGGCCGTTATGTTGGCGCATAGTCTAGGTAATCCTTTCAACTTACAAGTTGTTGTGAATTTCTGTCGTAAACATAATCTTTGGCTGATTGAAGACAATTGCGATGCACTTGGTTCTGAATATTTTATAGATGGCGAATGGAAAAAGACTGGCACTATCGGTGATATAGGTACAAGTAGTTTTTATCCTCCTCATCACATGACAATGGGAGAGGGAGGAGCAGTTTATACTAACAATCCAGAATTACATAAATTTATAAATTCATACCGAGATTGGGGACGTGAATGTTGGTGTGTTGGAGGTGTTGATAATACTTGTGGTTGTCGTTTCACTAAACAGTTTGGTCAACTTCCTGTAGGTTATGATCATAAATACGTATATAGTCATCTAGGTTATAATTTAAAGGCAACAGACCTTCAGGCATCTATTGGTTGTGCACAGTTAGATAAACTTGATGATATTGTTGCAAAGAGAAGGCGCAACTTCGAGATTTTGCATAAAGGTCTTGAAGGTCTAAAAGGCCTTATCCTTCCTGAGCCTCAAAAGAATTCAAAGCCAAGTTGGTTTGGTTTCCTTATAACTGTAAAAGAAGATGCAGGCTATACTCGTACAGACCTTACAAAATATCTTGAGAGCAAGAAGATACAGACAAGAAATCTTTTTGCTGGTAATCTTATCAAGCATCCTGCTTTTGAAGAATATACAGAAGGTAAAGATTATAAAGTAGTTGGTTCTTTGGAAGTTACAGATCTAATTATGAATAATACTTTCTGGATAGGAGTATACCCAGGGATGACAGATGTGAAACTGCAATATATGATTGATAAAATCAAAGAATTTGTAAATAAGTAATGAAAATATTTATTACTGGTGCAACTGGTTTTTTGGGTTCACATATAGCAAATGCTGCAATAAATGAGGGGCACAAAGTTATGTGTCTTCGTAGAAATACTTCTGTTTCTTTATTCGATGCAGTTGTTGAAAAAAATATAGAATGGCTTAATAATGAAGATAGCGATTGGAAGCAGAAATTAGCTATTTTTGCACCAGAAGTTTTGATTCATTGTGCATGGAATGGTGTTAGAGGGACAGACAGAAATAATCTTAAAGTACAACTTAAAAATGTAGAATTTTCTAAGAAGCTTTTTGAAGCTTACCCATACAAGCAAATAATATCATTAGGAAGTCAAGCTGAATATGGATTCTATGATAGTATTGTAACTGAGGATTATCCTTTAAAACCTGTAAATAATTATGGCTTAGCAAAGGTGCATGTTTTAGATGAACTTAGAACTTATGCTGAAGCTCATAATATAGAGTGGCAATGGATTAGAATATTTACAGTGTTTGGCGAGAAACAGAATGCTGGATTGATATATTGTTTTACTCAAAAATGTCTTAATAGAGATAAATTTTTTGACACAACTCTAGGTATGCAGGAATATTCATATATGTATTCCTTAGATTTTGCAAAGGCTATCATGAATGTTGTTGGGCACAAGAATAAGTCTGGAATATATAATCTTTCTCAGATGTTTGAATTACATACAAATAAAGATATTTTGGATAGCATAAAACGAATTCTTAATTCTGATATTGAAGTTAATTATGGAGCTATTCCATATGCGAAAAATCAGATAATGCTTATGGATGGTGATACTAACAAGTTTAAGGTAAGTTTTGGTAAAATTCCGAATAGTGGTTTCTTGTTTGCATTAAAAAATACGGTTAATTCTTATAGATAATGAAATCGTCAGATTATATAGTTCAATTCTTTGAACAGCACAATGTTGATACTATTTTTGGATATATTGGTGGAATGATTACACATCTTGTGGATTCTATTGATAGAAATCCTAACGTGCGATATGTACAAACATACCATGAGCAAACAGCGGCGATAGCAGCCGAAGGATATGCTGTTGAGCGAGATGGTATTGGTGTCGCAATATCAACTAGTGGGCCTGGAGCTACAAATATGCTTACCGGAATCGCTGATGCATACTTTGATTCTATACCAGTTATATATATAACTGGACAGGTTAATTCTTATGAATACAAGTATGATAAGCCTATTCGTCAGCAAGGATTTCAGGAAACTGATATCATAAGTATTGTTAAGCCTATTACCAAATATGCATCTCTTGTTGATAAAATTGAAAATTTACGCTATGAATTAGAAAAAGCTTTATATATAGCGACAACAGGACGTAAAGGACCTGTAGTATTGGACTTGCCAATGGATATTCAACGACAGGAAATAAACCCTGAAGAACTTCTCGCATTTATACCTCCTAAGGAAGAACGCCATACCGTTGATCTTGATAAAATATTGCCAATAATTAATAAGTCAGAGCGTCCAATGTTGCTTATTGGTGGTGGATGCCAAGATAACAAGACAATAGAATTGCTAAGTGAATTTCTAACGAAAACACAAATGCCTGTAATCACATCATTAATGGGTAGAGGTGTTATTAATGAAACTTATCCAAACTATCTAGGTATGGTTGGAAGCTATGGTAATCGTAGTGCTAATATGGCTATTTCTAATGCAGATTTACTTATTGTTCTAGGCTCTCGTCTGGATACTCGTCAAACAGGAGCAAAAATAGAATCATTTTTGCCAGATTCTACAATTATTCATGTTGATATAGATAATAATGAGTTGGAGTGTCATCGCATATTAAGACAGATAAAAGTTAATTCTTCTGTTTGTGAATTTTTAGAAGCCGTTATGCCTTCAATTTCTTTGCCAATAGATTTTAGCAAATGGAATAATCATTTGCAGTCAATTAAATCTACTTATACTCAAAAAAATGAGGTACATAGATTCGTAGATAATAAGGTTCCATATATTTGTATGGATTATATCAATGATATTATGAAATCGGGTGATATTGTTACTACAGATGTGGGACAGAACCAGATGTGGGCAGCTCAGACCCTTAATTTGAAGAGTGGACAGACATATCTTACTAGTGGAGGATTGGCTCCTATGGGATATTCTATGCCTTCTGCCATAGGATGTGCCTTCAGTAATCATGATAGAGATATATTCTCAATTGTCGGTGATGGTGGATTCCATATATCTTTGCAGGCATTGCCTTTGATTGCTCAATACAAACTTAATATTAAGGTTTGCGTATTGAATAATCAGTCATTGGGTATGATTACACAGTTTCAACATTTGTATTTTGAAGATCGACTGGCTGGTACTGTTGAGGGTGGAGGTTATTATTCTCCCAACATAGAGGCTTTAGCCAAGGCGTATGGTATAGAATATTTTGCAATATCAGAAAATAATATTAATGATGTTAAGCTAAAAGATAAAATAGCGATGACTCGTTGTTGCTTAGTTGAGTTTAAAATTGACAAGATGACGACTGTGAGTCCAAAGTTGGAATATAACAAACCTATATCTATGCCGACTCCAGAATTGTCTGATGAAGAGTATTTCAGGGCAATGAAAATGAATTAATAACTATAAAATTATGAAAGTAGTATTGTTAGCTGGAGGTTTTGGCACACGTATTAGTGAGGAAAGCCAATTTAAGCCTAAACCGATGATAGAAATAGGCGGTATGCCTATATTATGGCATATTATGAAAGAATATGCTTATTACGGTCATACAGAATTCATTATATGTGCAGGTTGTCGACAGGAATACATTAAGGAATGGTTTGCTAACTATTTTTTGCATTATAGTGATGTGACTTTTGATTATCGTGATGGAAATAATAAGATGACAATTCATGCAAGTCATTGCGAACCCTGGAAGGTTACAGTTGTTGATACTGGATGTAATACAATGACAGGAGGTCGAATAAAACGCATACAAAAATATGTTGGTAATGAGCCATTCTTTATGACTTATGGTGATGGGGTTTGTGATGTTGATATAAATAAACTTCTCGAATTTCATCAAAGTCATGGCAAGATTGCAACATTGACAGCAGTTAAATTGGCACAAGAAAAAGGAATATTAAATATTGGCGGTGATAATGCAGTAAAGTCTTTTCGCGAAAAGAATATTTCAGATGGTTCACCAATCAACGCTGGATATATGGTGCTAGACCCCAAAATATTTAAATATTTAAAAGATGACTTAACTGTTTTTGAGAAGGAACCTTTGGAGCAACTTGTTAATGAAGGTCAGTTGATGTCATATATACATAGAGGATTTTGGCAATGTATGGATAATGTACGTGAAAAGTCTATGTTAGAAAAAATGTTGCAAACAAATTCAGCCCCATGGAAGAAATGGGATAGAGTTGTTCCAAAAACTATTGAATAATAAGAATGATAGATATATTTAAAGGCTTTTTTAAAGGCAAGCGCGTCCTTGTTACTGGGCATACAGGATTTAAAGGATCATGGTTATGCATCTGGCTTCATGAACTTGGAGCAGAAGTGATAGGTGTTGCTAAAGATCCGTATACACAACGTGACAACTATGTACTTGCGGGACTTAAAGATAAAATAGTAGACTTGCGTGGTGATATCACAGATGGGGAGCAGATGAAGAAAATATTCAAAGAATATCAACCAGAGATAATTTTTCATCTCGCAGCTCAGCCCTTAGTACGTTTGAGTTATGAAATTCCTGTTGAAACTTATCAGACGAATGTAATGGGCACTATAAATATAATGGAAGCCATGCGTGTTACTGACAGTGTTAAGGTCGGGGTGATGATAACTACCGACAAATGCTATGAGAATAAAGAACAGATATGGGGCTATAGAGAAAATGAACCAATGGGTGGTTATGATCCATATTCAAGCAGTAAGGGAGCTGCTGAAATAGCAATAAATAGTTGGCGTAGAAGTTTCTTCAATCCATCAGATTATGGCAAGAAACATCATATCAGTATCGCTAGCGTAAGAGCAGGTAACGTTATAGGTGGTGGTGATTGGGCTTTAGATCGTATCATCCCTGATTGTATTAAGGCTATTGAAACCAATAAAACAATAGAGATTCGTTCACCAAAAGCTATTCGACCGTGGCAGCATGTATTAGAGCCATTAAGTGGTTATATGCTCCTAGCATCAAAAATGTGGGAAGATCCTACTAAATATTGTGAAGGATGGAATTTTGGACCTAACACAGAATCAATAGCTGATGTATGGACTGTTGCTGACAAACTGATAGCAAGCTATGGAAAAGGTGAACTCAAAGATGTTTCTAATTTTAATGCATTGCATGAAGCAAAACTTTTGATGCTTGATATCAATAAAGCAAAATTTCAACTAGGTTGGACTCCTAAAATGAATATAGACCAATGTGTAAATCTTGTAGTTGATTGGTATATACGATATAATAAAAAGAATGTATATGATCTTTGTGTAGAAGAAATAATAATTTTTTCATCTATAAAAGATTAAAAATATATAATAAAATTATGAGTCATGTTTCCTAGATTTTATACTAAATACAAATTAATTTATGAACTATAGTATAACAGTAAGTATAGCTACACGTAATCGTCCAGCAACATTGCTTAGAACTATAAATTCTGTATTAAATCAGAGCTATAATAAGTTTTGTATTCTGATTTCTGATAATTCGACAAACGATGATACTGAAAAAGAAATTAGGAATATTCATGATGATAGAATAATATACAAGAGAAGGGTTCCTGACTATCAGGATGCTTTTCAACACTTTAATGCTATAATTGACGATATCGACACTCCGTACTTTATGATATTTCATGATGACGATGAAATGTTACCAAATATGGTAGAAAAGCTATATGCTACAATAAAAAAACATTCAGAAGTCGTCGCTGTAGCTTCAAATGGTATTATTTGGGATGATGAAAGAAATAAAAAAAATGGAGTTTTTTATGAAGAAATCAATCCTGTAGTACTTAATAAACCTCAGGACTTAGTGATGAGAAACGTTGGTAGGAAAATAGCTCCATTTCCGTCATATATGTATTGTAAAGATAATTTGGATAATATTAGATTTTCTAGAAATATATGTGGAAAATATGGAGATACAGCTTTTTTATTAAAGTTATTGGAAAAACATAATATTATTTATGTTCCTGAGATATTGATCAGATACCATGTATCATTAAATCAAGATAGTGCACATCATGATTTTGTGTCGTTCCTAAAGTTAATAAAAGTTTTTGAGAAGTATGTATCAAAAAATAAATTAATAAGTATAAGGATAAATAATATTTATGATAATATTCGATTTCATCAAATTCAACATGGTAAAATAATATTCAATAAAAAGTGTATAAAAATCTTTGCAAGATATTCTTTTAATAATTACTTTGTTAAATATTTAATCAGGCTATTGAAATTGTATAAAAGATAGATTTTAATAGACATGTATTATCTTTTTATGTTTAGAATTTCGTATTTTTATAAATATAATTCATGGAAAAGAAAGTTGCTTTAATTACCGGTATCACAGGGCAGGATGGTTCTTATCTTGCAGAATTTTTGCTTGATAAGGGTTATGATGTTCATGGTACTATCCG